>Ga0208849_1000042_pt1 | contig 123716 bp, 122 predicted proteins | sample NGESurdeep072012_10_FD_184470 | JGI IMG/M metagenome (GOLD analysis project Ga0208849, IMG submission 184470) | Arctic peat soil microbial communities from Barrow, Alaska - NGEE Surface sample 53-3 deep-072012 (SPAdes) | ecosystem: Environmental > Terrestrial > Soil > Wetlands > Peat ... | reverse complement strand
GCGCATGGTGGCGAAGCGGGTGTAGCCTCTGGCTTTGCGTTTCGCGGCCTGGAAGAGCCCGTTGAGGGCTTCGATGAAGCCGTTGGTCTGGCGGGTCTGGGTCCAGGCGACGATGCCGGCGAAGTGCTTGCGGATCATCCTGGCGACGTCTTTCATCGGTTCGACCTTGGAACGCAGGACGTTCGAGCACCACTTCCCCAGCATGGCGGAGACGACGTTGATCTGCTTGCGGTCGAGGATTTCGCGCAGGTGCTCGCGGTAGAGCCAGGCGCGGGCGGTGCGTTTGGTGGCGGCCCGGGCGATCAGGGCGTCGAGATCGGCCCGGCCCTGGTCGGAGAGGCGTGTTCGATCCTTGAGCAGGGTCCAGCGCAGGCCTTTGAGGCTCGGATCGGTGCGCTGTTCGAGGCGCCGGGTTGCATCGACGGCGGTGGAGGCGTGGGCGACGACATGGAACTTGTCGAAGGTGACGCGCGCATTGGGAAGATGCTCGGCGACGCCCTTGATGAAGGCCGGCGACATGTCGATGCTGACCGACGTCACCTGCCCGGGCGCGCCCTTGCGCGCGGCCAGGTGCTCGGCGAAGCGGGCCATGGTGCTGGAATCCTTGCCTTCGGTGACGAACACCACGCGGCGTTCCTTCATGTCCGCGGCGAGGGTCAGATAGTTGTGCCCGCGTCGGCAGGCGGTCTCGTCGATGGCCACGGCGGTCACCGCCGACAGGTCGGCCGCCTCCAGGGCCATGTCCACATAGCGCGAACAGATGGCGTGGACGCGATGCCACGACAGCTGCGTCAGCTCGGCGACGGCGGCGAAGGTCATGTGCTGGGCCATGGCCAGGACCAGGGCTTCGAACAGCAGGGTGAAGCCGGAGAGCTTGCCGACCCAGTCCGGTTCGACCAGGACGACCCGGCCGTCGGGCAGCTTCACTCGCGGCGTGCGGACCTCCAGGAAGCATTCGTGCTGGAAGAAGTTGAGATGCCGCAGTCGCTTGGTCTGGGTGTCGTGCACGGGGTGCTCGCCCTTCGCGCCCGGCGACGGGAACCGGGTTCCGGCCGCGAAGTCGATCTTGATGGTCAGCATCTTCCGGGCCGCGTCGAAATCGACGCCCTGGACCGACCACGGGCTGGCAACGCCCAGGGCCGCCTCGAAGAGTTGGTTTTGCATCCGCGCGCGCTCCTCAGTTGGCCCCGCCGGCGAGGATCATCGCAAGGTGGCGGCCGGCCCTCAAGGACGCTTCGCGCCGCTGCGCGGTGGCCCGCGGCCATCCTTGACCGCCAACCGCCGCCTTGCGCACTGATAATGGCAGGTCGGGACGAAGGGACGGTCTCTTCAGCCGAACAAAGGGATGGACACGTCGGTTCCACCCCGCCCAACCGTCATACCCTCAACGCCCCAACCCACTCGCTTCTCAAATGAGGCAGAATCCCTATATCCAAGCCCCACGCGCTACCCCGTCCCGATCGGGTCATCTTACGATGGCGCCGCCTGTCAGACTCGAACTGACGACCCCCGCATTACGAATGCGGTGCTCTACCGGCTGAGCTAAGGCGGCTTGGAGCCTGATCTACAGCGGCTTGCGGCGCGCGCCAAGGGTGCGGGGCGGAGCGGGCGGAGAGCATGACGGCGATGGCGGCGAGGATCGAGAGGGCGGCGAGGGCCATCATCGCCCAGAAGGCGGGACTGAGCAGGCGCCTCGGCGGATCGGGATCGGTCATCGGCCGTTGGCGAGGAGAGCCAGCAGGGCCGCTTCGGTGGGAGCCGGCGCCGAGGCGACGGCGGCGAGGCGGGCGTGGGCCAGGGGCTGGGCGAGGGTCGGCGACAGGCACAGGGCGGCAAGGTGCGGGGCCGGGCTGCGCTTGAGGAGCGCGGCCAGTTCGCGGGCGGCCTTGGCGGAGTGGACGAGGACGAAAGCGGCGTCCGGCGGGGCGGCGAGGGCGGTGGGCGCGGTCTCGTAGAGGGTGACGGCGCGGACCTCCACGCCGTGGGGGCGCAGGAGGCCGGCGAGGTCGCCGGCCCGGTCGCGGCCGCCGGGATGCAGCACCCGCGCCGGCCGGTGGGCCGCGATCAGCCTTGCGAGGGCGGCGACGTCGCCGTCGGCGGAATGGACGGTCCCGAAGCCAGCGGCCCGCACGGCGCGCGCCGTCGCCTCGCCGACCGCGAACACCTCGAGGTCGCGCATCGCCGATCGGGCGGCGAAGGCGCGGACGGCGTTGGCGCTGGTGAAGGCGAGGGCGGCGACGCCGGCGAGGTCGATCTCCGCCGCGATCTCGCGCACCGCCAGCAGCGGCGCCACGACCGCCTCGAACCCCAGCGCCCGCACCCGCTCCGCCGTCGCCGCCGCGCCGGGGAGGGCGCGGGTGATCCAGACCTTGCGGCAGGCAGGCATCTCATCCTCCCTCCCCTTCATGGGGAGGGACAGGCGGCGAAGCCGCCAGGGTGGGGCGCTGGGGGACCACCCGCGCCTTTGGCGGATGGCGTCAAACTGTCCCACCCGGCCCTTCGGGCCACCCTCCCCGTGAAGGGGAGGGAGGAAGAAGCCGCTATCCACATCCTAGCCGGCCACCAGATCCGCCCCGCCTTCGGCGACGATCTCCAGGCCCATGAGCCAGCCCAGTTCGCGCGCGCCTTCCTCGCCCACGACATCAGCGGCGCCTTCGCGGCGGAAACGTTTCGAGCCGTCGGGCGTGAGGGCTTCGACGACGAGATGCACACGGGTCCCGGCCACGGTCGCGTGCGCCCCCATGGCGGTCTTGCACGAGCCTTCCAGGGCGGCAAGGGCGCCGCGTTCGGCGGCGACGGCGAAGGTGGTGGGGCGGTGGCGCAGGGGCGCGAGCCATGCCGCGCCGGCGTCGTCCGCGCGGGTCTGGATGGCCAGGGCGCCCTGGCCGGGAGCGGGCGGCGAGGCCACCGGATCGATCCATTCCTTGACGAAGCCGGCGAAGCCCAGGCGATTGAGGCCGGCGGCGGCCAGGATCAGGGCGTCGGCCTCGCCGGCTTCCAGTTTGGCCAGGCGTGTATCGACGTTGCCGCGCACCACGACCAGGGCCAGATCCGGCCGGCGGTGGAGGGCCTGGGCCTGCCGGCGAAGGCTGGCGGTGCCGAGGCGCGCGCCGACGGGCAGGGCGTCGAAGCTCGCGAAGCGGTCACTGACGAAGGCGTCGCGCGCGTCCTCGCGCTCCGGGATGGCGGCGATGGTGAGGCCCGGCGGCTCCTCGGCCGGCATGTCCTTGAGGGAGTGGACGGCGCAGTCGATGCGGCCGGCGAGTAACGCCTCCTCGATTTCCTTGGTGAACAGGCCCTTGCCGCCGATGTCCATAAGGCGGCGATCCTGGATGCGGTCGCCGCTGGTGGTGATGTGGACGAGAATGGCCGCTTCGTCGTCGCCGAGCGCCCGCGCGATGGCGGCGCGCATCAGGCCGGCCTGGGCCAGGGCGAGCTTGGACGCCCGTGTGCCGATGCGAACCTGTTGCCTGATCATGCGCCGACGGCTACCCCACGGGGCCACCCCTAGCAATGCGCATGGTCCCGCTGCCCACAACCGTCCTCGGCATCGAAACCAGCTGCGACGAGACCGCGGCGGCGGTGGTGCGCGTGGCCGAGGGGCGCCAGCCGAGGGTGCTCTCCTCGGTCGTACTCAGCCAGATCGCCGATCACGCGCCCTACGGCGGGGTGGTCCCGGAGATCGCGGCCCGCTCGCACGTCGAGGCGATCGACGCCATCGTGGCGCGGGCCTTGGGCGAGGCCGGGATCGGCGTGGCGGATCTCGACGCCATCGCCGCCACCGCCGGACCCGGCCTGGTTGGCGGCGTCATGGTGGGCCTCTCGTTCGGCAAGGCGATGGCCCTGGCGCTGGACAAGCCCCTGATCGCGGTCAACCACCTGGAAGGCCACGCGGTCTCCGCCCGGCTCGTCGCCGAAATCCCCTACCCTTTTCTGCTGCTGCTGGTGTCGGGCGGCCATTGCCAGCTTCTGGAGGTCGCCGGGATCGTCGCCTGCCGGCGTCTGGGAACGACCATCGACGACGCCGCCGGCGAGGCCTTCGACAAGATCGGCGGCGCGCTGGGCCTGGCCTACCCCGCCGGCCCGGCCCTGGAGCAACTCGCCGAGGGTGGCGATCCGGCGCGGTTCCCCCTTCCCCATGCCCTGCGCGGTCGCGACGGCTGCGACTTCTCCTTCTCGGGCCTCAAGACCGCCGCCGCCCGCATCGCCGCCCGCCTCACCACCGACGACGACCGCCGCCACCTCGCCGCCGCCGTGCAGGCCGCGATCGCGCGTCAGCTGGTGGAGCGGGCGGAGGCGGCGATGGGAGTGTTCAAGACGGAATCTTCCTCCCTCCCCTTCATGGGGAGGGAAGATCGCGAAGCGATCCGGGTGGGGATGTCTCGATCATCCCCGACGCCTGCGGTGCGCCCGCGTGCCCCACCCGGCGCTTCGCGCCACCCTCCCCATCAAGGGGAGGGAGGAATCGGTCGCCCCCGTTTCGTCGTCGCGGGCGGTGTCGCCGCGAACCGGGCGGTGCGGACCGCGCTGGAGGGGCTGGCGGCACGGGAGGGGTTCGCCTTCTTCGCCCCGCCGCTGGCCTATTGCACCGACAACGCGGCGATGATCGCCCTGGCGGGGGTCGAGCGGCTGGCCCTGGGGCTGGTCGATGGTCTGGACGCCGTGGCGCGGCCGCGCTGGCCGCTGGACGAGGACGCCGCGCGGCTGCGACCCACGCACGTGGCCGGACGCAAGGGGGCCAAGGCATGAAGACGGTGGGCGTGATCGGCGGCGGGGCCTGGGGGACGGCTCTGGCCCAGGTGTGCGCCCGCGCCGGGCTCGGGGTCACCCTGTGGGCTCGCGAGGCCGAGGTCGTCGGCGGGATCAGACAGGGTCACGAGAATTCGCTGTTCCTGCCCGGCGTGATCCTCGACCCGGCGATCGCGGCGACGGGCGATCTGGCCGATCTCGCCGACGCCGATTTCATCCTCGCCGTGGCCCCGGCCCAGCATCTGCGCGCCACCCTGAACGCTCTGGCGGGGGGGGCGAGGCCGGGCCTGCCGATCGTTCTCTGCGCCAAGGGCGTCGAGCAGGGCACGCTGAAACTGATGACCGAGGTGCTGGCCGAGACGATCCCGGCCGCCCGACCGGCGGTCCTCTCCGGTCCGAGCTTCGCCGGCGAGGTGGCGCGGGGCCTGCCGACGGCGGTGACCCTCGCGGCGGCGGAGCCTGGCTTGGCCCATGCCATTGCCCAGGCCATCGCCACGCCGACTTTCCGGCCCTACGTCGCCGACGACATGATCGGCGCGGAGGCCGGCGGGGCGGTGAAGAATGTCCTGGCCATCGCCTGCGGCATCGTCGAGGGCCGCCAGATGGGCCGCGGCGCCCACGCCGCCCTGATCACCCGGGGCTTCGCCGAACTCACCCGCCTGGCGGTGGCCCTGGGCGGCGACGCCGAGACCGTGGCCGGACTCTGCGGCCTGGGCGATCTCATCCTCACCTGCTCGAGCCCGCAGTCGCGCAACATGAGCGTGGGCCTGGCGCTGGGGCGCGGCGAAAGCCTGGAGGCGGCGTTGGCCGGCAAGCTGTCGGTGGCCGAAGGGGTGGCCTCGGCGCCGGCGGTCATCGCCCTCGCCCGCCGCCACGATGTCGAGACGCCGATCTGCGACGCCGTCGCCGCCATCCTCGCCGGGGACGTCGCCGTGGCGCCGGCCATCGCCGCCCTCCTCGCCCGCCCCTTGAAGGTGGAATCGTAAAGGACACCCGCCATGGCTCTCTTCGCCCTGATCTGCACCGACAAGCCGGACTCCCTGGCCCTGCGCATGGCCACGCGGGAGGCGCATTTCGCCTACGCCCGGACCCACGCGGGCGCGATCCGGCTGGGCGGACCGTTCCTTGACCAGGACGGCGGGATGGCCGGCTCGCTGATCCTGTTGGAGGCGGCGGATCTGGCCGCCGCCGAGGCGTTCAGCGCCGCCGACCCCTACATCCTGGCTGGTCTCTTCGAGAGCGTCGATATCCGCCCGTGGAAGGTGACCTTCGGCGCGCTGGCTTGAGGGACAATCCCGCCCAGCCGGCGCCGGGGACTCGCCTCTGCGGCCTCGGCGACGTGGGCGATCCGGGCGCCAAGGGATTCCTGTTCCGTGACGGCGAGATGCTCTTCCTGGGCTTCGTGGTCCGCCGGGGCGGGGAGGTGACCGGATTCGTCGATCGCTGCCCGCACGCCGCCATGCCGCTGGCCCTCATCGGCGACCGCTATCTGACCGGCGAGGGCGACCTCATCCTCTGCGCCTCGCACGGCGCCCTCTTTCGTCCGGGCGACGGAACGTGCGTGGCCGGACCCTGCGCGGGCAAGGCGCTGACGCCGTGGCCGGTGAGGATCGAAGGCGGCGCCATTCTTGCTGGCTGACGGCCATGGCCGATCCCCTGCGCGCTCTCGCCAGCCTCAACGGACGCTTTGCCGCGCCGCTCGCCCAGACCATGCTCGGCGCCCAACGCGGCGGCGGGGACGCGGCGGCCTTCGCGGCCCACGCCGCCGCCGCCGGGTTCGAGTTCACCGAATCCTGGGCCGACGACAACATTCCCTTCTCCGCGCCCCTCCTGCGGCGGTTCGCCAAGGACCGCGGGCCGATCGCCTATCTCGAGATCGGCGCCTACGAGGGCCGCAACCTCGCCTTCATCGACTGGCTGCTGCCGCGCCGCGTCGAGGCGACGGTGATCGATCCGTGGTTCGACGAGGCGCTCAATCCGGAAGACAAGTATCACGCCGTCGAGCCCCGCTTCCGCCGCAACGCCGGGCGCCTCGGCTTCCCGGCGATGAAAGTGATCAAGGGCTTTTCCACCTATGAACTGCCGCGGATGCTCAGCGAGGGCGACGCCTTCGACCTGATCTACGTCGATGGCAGCCACACCGCCTGGGCGGTGCTCACCGACCTCGCCTTCTGCGCCGCCATGCTCCGGGTCGGCGGCCTGATCATCCTCGACGACTACTGGCACGAGGTCAGCGAGATCGGCGGTCCCGGCGTCAAGCAGGCGGTCGATCGCTTTCATGGTGCGTTCCGCCGCTACTTCGACATCGAGGCGGTCTACCGGCAAGTGGCCCTGCGCAAGACGGCGGAGATTCCGCGGTAGAATACCCTTCTCCCCTTGCGGGAGAAGGATAGGAAATGATCACACCTTGGCTTCCTCCTCGAACTCCTTGACCGCCGCGACCAGGCCGGCGGCGGCCAGCTTGACCAGTTCGCCGCCCTTTTCCGGGGTGGCGAGGCCGGGATCGGAGCCCATGCGGCCATCGGGAAAGCGGGCGCGGAAGTCGGCGGCTTCGCGGATCGGGCCGGTGGGAGCGATCTGGGGCGCGTAGTTCGCCGCCTTGACGTGATCCGGATAGGCCCACTGGGTGACGGCGATCTCCGATGGGGTGGCGTGGCTGCCGTGGCCGGCGGGGAACTGCTGCTGGGCCAGGCGGAAGACCCCGGCGAGGTCCCACCAGTTCTTCAGCCGGCAGGCGAAGCCGGCGCGGCGGCCCGCGAAGCTCGCCTCGGCGTAGAGTTCGGAGAACGCCGCCTCCATGGTGGCGACATTGCCGCCGTGGCCGTTGAGGAACAGCAGCCGGGTGAAGCCGTGGTGGGTCAGCGACCGCGTCCAGTCGCCGATCGCGGCCATGAAGGTCGAGGGCCGCAGCGCGATGGTGCCGGGGAAGTCCAGATGGTGCTGGGCCATGCCGATGTTGAAGGTCGGCGCGATCAGGATGTCGGCGCTCTTCTGCGCCTCGTGGGCGATGATCTCCGGGCACAGCCAGTCGGTGCCCAAGAGGCCGGTCGGTCCATGCTGTTCGTTGGAGCCGATCGGAATGACGATGGCGGTGGACCGGGCGAGAAAGCCTTCGATTTCCGGCCATGTGGAAAGGTGCAGCAGCATGTCACTCCCCGAGAGCCGGCTGACTTGCGGCCGTCCCCTTCTAACGCCTAGGCTGGCGCGAGGGAAATCCGAGGAGGAGACGAGCGCCATGCGCACCAACGGCATCAACCACCTGGCCCTGGTCTGCCGCGATATGAAAGAGACCCAGCGGTTCTACACCGGGATTCTGGGCATGCCGCTGGTCAAGACCGTGGCCCTTCCCGATGGCGGCCAGCATTTCTTCTTCGACTGCGGCGGCGGCTCGCTGCTGGCTTTCTTCTGGTGGGAGAACGCGCCGCCAGCCGCGCCGGGCATCGCCTCGGTGGCCGATTTCCCGATGAAGCCGATGACCGCCGTCGGATCGATGAACCATGTCGCCTTCAGCGTCGATGAGGCGGAGTTGGAGGCCTGTCTCGCCCGGCTGCAAGCCGCCGGCGTGCCCGCTACCCCCTCGGTGGTCAACCACGACGACAGTCCCATGGGCGTGGCCCGCCAGAATCACCCCGGCGTCTTCGTGCGCTCGGTCTATTTCACCGACCCCAACGGCGTCATGCTCGAATTGGCCGCCTTCACCCGCGCCTTCGAGCCGGGCGATGTGCGCCACGAGGCCGCCTCGCCCGCCGCGCCGGTCCTTACGGAGGCCTGATCCCATGGCCCGACTGCGACAGGTCCCGCGCGCCGAGGTCAAGGACAAGACCATCCTGCGTATCTACGATCTCCTGTTCGGCGATCGCTGCCCGGTGCACAAGCCCGGCACCGAAACCGGCACCCGCGGCGACTGGTGGACGACGTTCGCCAACAGCCCCGACGCCTTCGCCCACGCCGTGGCCGGCTTTTCCTACTATCGCGACCCGGCCCGCAAGATCGACCCGGTGCTGCGGGAACTGGGCCAGACCCGGGTCGGCTGGGCCAAGGGCAGCCAGTTCGTCTTTTCGCAGCACTGCAAATCCCTGCGCGGCCTGAAGGTCTCCGAGGAGAAGATCGCCGCCATTCCCCACTGGCCCGTGGCCGACTGCTTTTCCAGGGAGGAGCGCGCGGTCCTGGCCTATGTCGATTGTCTGGCCCTCTGCGCCGGCCGAACGCCGGAGCCGGTGTTCGAGGCGCTCAAGTCGTTCCTCGATGACGAGGAGATTCTCGAACTGACCTACATCGTCTGCCTCTACGACATGCACGCGGTGATGAGCCGGGCCCTGCGCACCGAATACGACGATCGCGACGATCCGGTGGTCGAGGTCGCCGCCCCCGCCAGCTTCTCGGCCCGGGACTTTCTCGACACCGGGCGGCGTTAGGGTGGAGTTCGTAGCGCGGGCTTCCAGCCCGCTTTTTTTCTTCGTCGGCGCCGGTCCCAGCAGCGGGCTGGAAGCCCGCGCTACGGACGGATTTGAGGGAGCCCCGCGGTGACCGAAGGCCAAGTGTTCCCGGTTCCCGAGGCCTGGGCCGAGCGCGCCCACATGGACGCGGCGGGATATGACGCCGCCTGGAAGCGGGTGGAGGCGGATCCCGAGGGCTTCTGGCGCGACGTCGCCGGACGGCTCGACTGGCTCAGGCCCTTCACCACCGCCAAGGATGTCTCGTTCGAGAGGGACGACTTCCACATCCGCTGGTTCGCCGACGGCCAGCTGAATGTCAGCGCCAACTGCCTCGACCGGCATCTGGCCCGGCGCGGCGACGATATCGCGATCATCTGGGAGGGCGACGATCCGGCCGACTCCCGCACGATTACCTATCGGGAGGCTCACGCCGAGGTCTGCCGGATGGCCAATGTGCTCAAGGCCGAGGGCGTGGCCAAGGGCGACCGGGTGACCATCTACCTGCCGATGATCCCCGAGGCGGCCTACGCCATGCTGGCCTGCGCGCGGATCGGGGCCATCCACTCGGTGATCTTCGGCGGCTTCTCACCGGATTCGATTTCGGGACGCATCCAGGACTGCGACTCGCGGGTGGTGATCACCGCCGACGAGGGCCTGCGCGGCGGTCGCAAGGTGCCGCTCAAGGCCAACGTGGACGAGGCGCTCGAGTCATGCCCCGATGTCCGCCGCGTCCTGGTCGTCGCGCGCACCGGCGCCGACGTGCCGATGAAGCCCGGCCGCGACGTCGCCTATGGCGAAGCGCGAGCGCGGGTGTCCGCCGATTGCCCACCCGAACCCATGGGGGCCGAGGATCCCCTCTTCATCCTCTACACCTCGGGATCGACGGGAAAGCCCAAGGGCGTCCTGCACACCACCGGCGGCTATCTCGCCTGGGCGGCGTGGACGCACGAACTGGTCTTCGACTACCGGCCCGGCGAAATCTTCTGGTGCACCGCCGATGTCGGCTGGGTGACTGGCCACAGCTATATCGTCTACGGACCGCTGGCCAACGGGGCGACCACCCTGATCTTCGAGGGCGTGCCCAACCATCCCACGGTGAGCCGCTTCTGGGAGGTCATCGACAAGCACCAGGTGGAGATCTTCTATACCGCCCCCACCGCCCTGCGCGCCCTGATGCGCGACGGCGACGAACCGGTGAAGCGCACCTCCCGCAAGTCCCTCCGCCTTCTGGGCACGGTGGGCGAGCCGATCAATCCGGAAGCCTGGCTGTGGTACCACCGCGTGGTCGGCGAAGAGCGCTGCCCGATCGTCGATACCTGGTGGCAGACCGAGACCGGCGCCTGCCTGATCGCCCCGCTTCCGGGGGCGACGCCGCTCAAGCCCGGCTCCGCCACCAAGCCCCTGCCGGGCGTGAAACTCCAGCTCGTCGATGCCGACGGCGCGGTGCTGGAGGGCGCGGCCAGCGGCAATCTCTGCATCACCGACAGCTGGCCGGGCCAGATGCGCACCGTCTATGGCGATCACGACCGCTTCATCGCCACCTATTTCACCACCTATCCCGGCAAGTATTTCACCGGCGACGGCTGCCGCCGCGACGAGGACGGCTACTACTGGATCACCGGCCGGGTGGACGACGTGATCAACGTCTCCGGCCATCGCCTCGGGACCGCCGAGATCGAAAGCGCCCTGGTCGGCCATCACGCCGTCGCCGAGGCCGCCGTGGTCGGCTATCCCCACGACATCAAGGGCCAGGGCATCTACTGCTACGTCACCCTCAAGGCCGACCGGACGCCGACCGACGATCTGCGCGCCGAGCTGGTAAAATGGGTCCGCCAGGAGATCGGTCCCTTCGCCTCCCCCGACGTCATCCAGTGGGCCCCGGGCCTCCCCAAGACCCGCTCCGGCAAGATCATGCGCCGGATATTGCGCAAGGTCGCCGAGGGCGACACCGCCAACCTCGGCGACACGACGACGCTGGCCGATCCGGCGGTGGTGGCGGATCTGGTCGCGAACAGGGTCGGATGAGGTGCGGCGCCCGCCGCAATTGGCGACATGATCGAATTGCCCCCTCGCAATTCGTTCGTGTTGCCCTTTGCGCCCCCGGGGTCACAATTAGGGGACACGAACGCATTTCGCGAAGAGGCGAAATACGATCATGTCCCCAATTGCGTCAGCGCCGGAAACCTCGGCGACACCACGACGCTGGCCGATCCGGCGGTGGTGGCGGATCTGGTCGCGAACAGGATCGGATGAGGTGCGGCGCCCGCCGCAATTGGCGACATGATCGAATTGCCCCCTCGCAATTCGTTCGTGTTGCCTTTTGCGCCCCCGGGGTCACAATTAGGGGACACGAACGCATTTCGCGAAGAGGCGAAATACGATCATGTCCCCAATTGCGTCAGCCTCGCGCCGGCGCCGAGTAGTTGGAGGCAAGGATGCTCACCTGGCGGATCGGCGCGGTGAAGATCAGCCGCATCGTCGAAATGGAGTTGCCGGTCGCCTACGACGAGCGCCGGCCGTTCCTCGCCGAGGCGACTCCCGAGGCGCTGAAGGCGCACCCTTGGCTCTATCCGCACTACGTCACCGAGGACGGAGCCCTGCGGCTCTCGATCCACGCCCTGCTGGTCGAGGCGCCGGGCCTTCGGCTGGTGGTCGATACCTGCATCGGCAACGACCGGCCGCGTAACTTCCTGGGCAAGAAGGCGCTCTCCACCGCCTTCCTCGCCGAAATGGAGGCGGCAGGCTGGTCCCGCGAGAGCGTCGATGCGGTGGTCTGCACCCACCTCCACGTCGATCACGTCGGCTGGAACACCATGCTCAAGGACGGCAAGTGGGTCCCGACCTTTCCCAACGCCCGCTACCTGATCGGCCGGACGGAATACGACTATTGGAACGCCCATGACGATGCCGAGCAGCAGGTGATCCTGTCGGATTCCGTCAAGCCGGTGTTTGACGCCGGGCTGGCGCAACTGGTGGAGATGGACCACCGCCTGTCGGCCGAAATCGCCCTCATGCCGACGCCCGGGCACACGCCCGGACATGTCAGCGTCGCGATCACCTCGGAAGGAGCGCGGGCGATCATCACCGGAGATTCCATGCACCATCCCTGCCAGATCGCCCACCCCGACTGGTCGCCGCCCTTCGACACCGACAAGACCCAGTCCGAGGCGACCCGCCGCCGGCTCCTCGAGGACGTCGCCGATCAGCCGATTCTGATCATCGGCACCCACTTCGCCGCCCCCACCGCCGGCCGCGTGGTCCGCGACGGCGCGGCCTACCGGCTAGAGGTCTAGGATCCAGGTCAATCGGGTTAAGGCGGCGCAACCAGGATTTTTCATCCGCAGATGTCGCAGATGGCGCAGATGAAGGGAGATTTGGTCGGCTGGCTGGCGGATCGTGGTCGGAACCTCTCATCTGCGCCCATCTGCGACATCTGTGGATGGATCTTCCTGACGTCGCCGAGCCAAGGCCCGCGCGGCGACGTTTACGCGAACGCCCTGGCCTAGCGTCGGGTGGCCAATCGTCAGGCCGGTCGCTAAGGATTTTCCGCGGATCAGCCAGCCGATTCGAATGTGATCCACGATCACGGTCGGCGGTCGGCGACACGGACATCGTCACTCGAGGGAAGCGTACATGCGTATTGGTGGCTGGCTGCTTGTGGCCGTGATCGGGATTGCCGGCGCGGCCGGCGCGGCGCCGGACCATCCTCCCATCGCCCCGGTCGAGCCGGTCACCGACAGCTATTTCGGGACCCGGGTCACCGATCCATACCGCTGGATGGAAGATCGGATCGCGCCGCGCTTCGTCGGCTACATGATGGCCCAGAACGCCTATGCCCGGTCGGTGCTGGACCGCATTCCCGGCCGCGATGCGCTTCAGGCCCGCATCGCCGCCCACACCGGCGGCGGGGTGGTCATCAATTCGGTGCAGACCGCCGGCGGGCGCATCTTCTATCTGAAGCGGGGTCCTTCGGAGAACACCTTCAAACTCTACGTTCGCGACACGGCGCGGGGTCCCGAGCGGCTGCTGCTCGACCCCGACCGCGACGCCACCGCCGGCCGGCACTTCGCCATCGACTATTTCCAGCCGTCCGACGACGGCGCGCGCCTGGTCTATGGCGTCTCGCCGGGCGGCTCCGAGGATAGTGTCATCCATGTCATGGAGGTGGCCAGCGGCAAGGAGGCGGCCGAGACCATCGACAGGGCGGAGTACGGCGGACCAAGCTGGCTCCCCGACGGCAACGGCTTCTTCTACACCCGCATGGTGGCGTTGCGGCCCGGCGAGAGCGACACCGACCGGTATCTCAACGCCCGGGCCTATCTGCATAGGGTGGGAACCGATCCCGCCGGCGATGTCGCCCTGATCGGGACCGGCGTGGCCGGATCACCGGCCCTGACGCCGGTCGACGTGCCTTCCGTCGTCGCCCAGCCCGGATCGCCCTGGGCGCTCGCCATCGTCTCGCACGGCGACACGCCGGGGCTGGAGATTCTGATCGCCCCGCTCGCACAGTCGATGGGGCCTGCGGCGCACTGGCGAAAGATCGCCGACACGCCAGACGGCGTCACCAATGCTGTCCTCCACGGTGGCGATCTCCTTCTCCTGACCCACAAGGACGCGCCTCGGTACAAGGTGGTGATGGTCGATGCCGCCGCGCCGGATGTCGCCCGCGCCAAGGTGATCGTGGCCCCTGGCGAACGCGTGGTGGAGGACATCTCGGGCGCCTCCGACGGCCTCTACATCCGCGACCTGGACGGCGGCCTCAGCCGCCTGCGCCGCTATGATTTCGCCACCGGTGATCTCGCCGATATCTCCCTGCCGTTCGAAGGCCAGGTGACCGGCCCCGCCACCGACCCGCTGCGGCCCGGCGCCATCTTCGGCATGCAGGGCTGGGTCGTCGCCGAGCGATGGTTCGCGAGCGCCGGCGACAAGGTGGCGGCCCTCGACCTCGCCCCACCCTGGTCGGAGGACCTGTCCGGTTATGTGGCCGAGGAGATCAAGGTCCCGGCCGCCGACGGCACAATGATTCCCCTCTCGATCGTGCGCCGCCGGGGACTCCCCCTGGACGGCAAGGCCCCGGTCTGGCTCACCGGCTACGGGGCCTACGGGATTTCCCTCAAACCCTCGTTCTCGGCCACCCATCTGACGCTCCTGGAGGACGGCGGCGACCTGGCCGTCTGCCATGTGCGCGGCGGCGGCGAGTTCGGCGAGGCCTGGCACCTGGCCGGCATGATGGCGACCAAGCCCAACACCTACCGCGACCTGATCGCCTGCGGCGAGTACCTGACCCGACACGGCTATGGCTCGCCCGCCAGCCTGGCGATCGAGGGGCGCAGCGCCGGCGGCATCACCGTCGGCATGGCCCTGACCGAGCGCCCGGACCTCTTCCGGGTGGTGTTCAGCGGGGTCGGCGATTCCAACGCCCTGCGGGCCGAGTTCGAGACCGACGGCGCGGCCAACGCGCTGGAATACGGCAGTGTCAGGACCGAGGCCGGCTTCCGCGCCCTGGCCGCCGTGGACGCCCTCTCGCACGTCAAGGACCACACTTCCTATCCGGCCGTGCTGCTGACCACTGGCCTCAACGACCCGCGCGTCGCGCCCTGGCAGCCGGGCAAGATGGCCGCGCGCCTGCAGGCCGCCACTGACAGCGGCCGGCCGGTCCTGCTGCTCGTGGACACCGACGCCGGCCATGGCATGGGCTCGACCAAGACCCAGCGCGACCGCGAACGCGCCGACCAGCTGGCCTTCTTCTACTGGCAGATCGACAAGCCGGGCTACCAGCCGGCGCCGTAGCGCGCGGCTCTTGCTTTGGACCGCCGGCGTCCTCGCCGGCAGCCGACGGAACGTCGGCAGTCTTTTGTTGGCTCAGGAAGGCGTGCGTCGATAATAAAGCGCCGCCGGCTCGCGCCGGCTGCCGGCCAGGAGAGCCTGTGAACAAACGGCGCCTTGGTTCGTAGCGCGGGCTTCCAGCCCGCTCTTTGCTGAAGCCGCCACCGGCAGAAGTTCGGGCTGGAAGCCCGCGCTACAGGAAGCAGCGCCCCTTTGCGGAGCCGGAGGAGGTTAATTCACAGCCTCAGGACGCCCGCGATCCGAGGCAGTCGCTCGCCGCGTAGAACACCATCCTGTCCTCGCTGAACGCGGTCACCGAGAGTTCCGCCGTCCAGGTGCGGGCGAGGACGATGTTGTCCTTGATGTCGAGCAGCGCCTTGGCGACGCGCTCAGAACGCATAGATCGCGTCGCGCTCCGCGATGGGCCTGACATGGCGGCTCATGCCGTCCAGGTCGATGACGTCGATCCTTCGCTTCGGAGCACCCAACATCCTCGCCACGCGCCGCTTCAGACCGGCGTAGTCCCAAAGCGTGATCGGAGCCTCCGGATCGAAACGGATCAGCACGTCGATGTCGCTCCGGGGTCCGGCCTCGCCCCGAGCCGTGGAACCAAACACAGCGGCGCGAACGATCCCCCGCCGGCGGAGTTCCGGTTCGTGCCTCTTCAGCGCGGCGAGAACGTCTTCCCGGGTCATGCGCGGATGATAGCGCATGTGGGGTTAGCCGCGTAGGGTCCCTCGATGCGATCGAGCCTTCGCCAGGGCGTCACGGCCGCGGTCGTCGATCACCATTCCCGTTCACCGGGCCGGTCGTCCGGAGAGGTTAACCGCATCGACGTCATGACGAGAGACAGGCACTGTCACTGAAATCCCAACGCGTGACTAATACCAACGGCCTCGAACAGGGACTCCCTTGGACCGCCGGCGTCCTCACCGGCAGCCGACGGAACGTCGGCCGTCTTTCGTCAATTCAGAGATCTGTACCGCGAGACATAAAACACGGCCGGCTTGTGCCGGCTGCCAGCGAGACGCCGGCGGTCCACACGGGCTATGGTCACGGCCCGTTTGTATAGACGGCGCGACTCAGGTCTCCTTGCGGAAGCAATTGGAGAAACCTGATGAGACTCGCCGACATCGAAGCCGCGTGCGTGAGGGCAAACGTGCCGATCGGCGACGTGAACTGGACCTACGGCGTGGACGGGGGCCGGGACACTCACCTCCCAGCCACGAAGAAGGCGGACGTCATCATGATGGGGCTCAACCCGGGCGCCGGTAACGGCGTCGCCAAGGGCGAGATGTCCAAGTCCGAACGGAGTTGGAGGACCCGCTGCGAGAAATTGACCGGTCGATCAGGCGATCAGATCGTTTTCGCCGAACTGATTCACGAATCGACCCTGAACGAGCGCGAACTGTCGGCCAAGTACGGCGGAGACCTTCGTCCGGTGTTCACCAAGGCTGCCGAGATCAACCTCGCCGTCATCGCTTTCCACAGGCCGAACATCATCTACCAGATGGGCATCAATGCGCCAATTTCCGATCTGTACGGGCTCTCACCGGCCGGTGAAACGGTCATGCGACCGCTCCATCCAAATGAACCCTTGCTGCGGCCTTTCAAGATGGAAGACGGAGCGGCGTGGCTCTCGATCAGGCATTTGTCCGCGTTCGGTTTTTCCATCAAAGACCGTGATGAAATCCGGGCCTATGCGGCGCGCATTTCAGGCGGAGGCGCCGCCTGACACCGCGCGATTTCCGCGCCTACCCCGCCCGCTCGCACCACGGATCAAGGTCAACCTCCAGCCCGATGTAGGCCAGGCCCGAGGCGATGGAGACCAGCTCGCTCCCGCCTTCCAATTTCCCCTCGCCGAAGCGATCGGCGAACAGGCGCCGCACCGCCGGGACGAAGGATGAGCCGCCAGTGAGAAACACACGATCGATGCCGTCCGGACCGAGATCGGCCCGGCTGAGCGCCTCGTCCACCGCGCGGTCGATGGCCACCAACTCCGGGGCGATCCAGGTTTCGAAGCGGGCACGCTCGACGCGTTTCTCGATCCGCACCGAGCCGGCTTCGAAGAGGAAGTCCGCCGCCTCCTCGCGTGAAAGCGCCTCCTTGAGCCGCGAGACCGCCTGGTAGAGTGGGTAGCCGTGGTTGCCGTCGAGGAGTTCGACCAGGCGCTCGATCTTCTCCGGCTGCAGCGAGGTGCGCACGAGGCCGCGGATGTCGCGCATGTCGCGGGAGGCGCGCATCAGGGCGAGTTGCTCCCAGCGGGCGAAGGCGGCGAAGTAGCGGTTGGGGATGGGAAGGATGTTGTCGAAGGCCTTGTAAGCAGAACCCTTGCCCAGCCAGGGCGAGACGAGGTTGTCGATGATCCGGTAGTCGAAGGCGTCGCCGGCGACGCCGACGCCGGCGTTGGCCAGGGGCGTGGCGCGGATGACGCCGGCCTCGCGCCGGAAGCGGACGATGGAGAAATCGCTGGTGCCGCCGCCGAAGTCGCCGACCAGGACGGTGGCGTCGGCGGTAAGCGTGCGGGCGAAGAAGAAGGCGGCCGCGACCGGCTCGTAGGCGTAGCGGATGTCGGTGAAGCCCAGGCGCGAGAAGGCCGCCTGATAGCGCCGCACGGCGAGGTCCGGATCGGGGCTGCGGCCGGCGAAGTTCACCGGCCGGCCGATGATCGCCATCGGCGGCAGGCTGGCCATGGCGCCGCCGCCGTGAGCCTTGAGCCGCAGCATGAAGGCCGAGAGCAGATCCTCGAAGCGATAGCGCCGGCCGACGATCAGGGTGTCCTGGAAGAGCGGGCTGGCGGCATAGCTCTTGAACGACTGGATGAGGCGGGTCTCGATCGGCTCCTCCAGATAAGCCTCGATCGCCCAGGGACCCGCCTCGACTACCCGGCGCGTTCCATCGTCGGGATCGGCGTGGAAGCTCAGGGCCGAGCGGAAGGCGACGAGCTCCCCGTCGGCCGCCGCGAACGCCACGAGGTGCGCCCGCCCATCGGCGCCGACGTGCGAGATCACCGTATTGGTGGTGCCGAAATCGATGCCGATGACCGGCCTGTGGCTTTTCATATTGACAACTAGGTCCGGATAAGTTACATAATGCAATGTGCCACACTCGTCGCCAAGCTTGTATCCGCGCGTCGCGGTCGATCTCGACGCCTCAAGTTTTGGCGCTCCATCGGCGCGGCCCGCCGCCCGCGCCCTGCGAAAACCGGCGCAAACGGGTCGATTTCACCCCGAAAAGGCGCGTTTTCCCGTCGTTTTCCCGTCAAAAACCGGCGAAAACTCGTCAGAAACCGTCAAAAACCTTTTGCCCCGCCGAACCGCCTTCGGCATCGCTCTGGACCATCATCGAATTGATTATACTACGGATTCAGCCGTCCCAGGGATCTTCCGCCGTCGCCCCCGATGTCAAAAACTCGGCCAAAACGACGATGCCGGACCCGCCTCAGCCCTCCGCTTCGGCGATCGGGCGTTCGTAGGCGGCCATCTGGGCCATCATCAGGATCTTGGAGACCGAGGCGGAGAGCGGGCAGATCTGCACCGATTTCGAAAGTCCGACCAGGATCGGGCCGACCACGGTCGCCGCGCCCAGGCTCTGCAGCAGCTTGGTGCTGATCGAGGCCGAGTGGATGGCCGGCATGATCAGCACATTGGCGGGGCCGGTCAGGCGCATGAACGGATAGTTCTCCCGCGCCTCGGCGTCGAGGGCGAGTTCCGGCGGCATTTCGCCCTCGTACTCGAAGTCGGCGTCACCCAAACGGTCGAGCAGGGCGACGGCTTCGCGGACCTTGACCGATCTCACACCCATGGGATTGCCGAAGGTGGAATAGGACATGAAGGCCAGGCGCGGCGTGAAGCCGAGCCGGCGCACGATTCGCGCCGCGCCCCGGGCGATCTCCACCAGCTCCTCGGCGTCGGGCATCTCGGTGACGTTGGTGTCGGCGATGAACAGGGTCTGGCCCTTGGCGAGGACGATCGACATGCCGATGATCCGCCCGCCCGGGGCCGGATCGATCACCCTCAGGACTTCCTCCAGCGCCTGGTCGAAGGTGCGGGTGACGCCGGTCACCATGCCGTCGGCGTAGCCCAGCGCGACCATCGCGGCGGCGAAGGAATTGCGGTCCTGGTTGATCAGGCGCTGGACGTCGCGCTTGAGGTACCCCTGCCGGGCGAGACGGCCGTAGAGGAAATCGACGAACTCCTCGTTGTGCCGGGAAACCCTGGCGTTGATCACCTCGAGGTCGGCGACGGTGGGATCGAGGCCGACGAGGGCCATGTTCTCGCCGATCAGCTCCTGGCGGCCGAGCAGCACGGCCTTGCCCAGGCCCTGGGTCTGGAAGGCGTAGGCGGCGCGGATCACGCTCGGCTCCTCGCCCTCGGCGAAGACGATGCGCTTGGGCGGCGCCGACTGAACGGCGCCGGAGATCTTCTGCAGGAAGCCGGCGGTGGGATCGAGCCGGCGGGCCAGGCTGGCCCGATAGGCGTCCATGTCGGTGATCGGCTTGCGGGCGACGCCGGTATCCATGGCGGCCTGGGCGACGAAGGGCGGGATGTAGTGGATGAGGCGCGGATCGAAGGGCGTGGGGATGATGTAGTTCGCTCCGAACCTGAGCTGCAGGCCGTGATAGGCTGCGGCCACCTCGTCGGGCACATCCTCCCGGGCCAGCGCCGCCAGCGCCCGGGCGCAGGCGATCTTCATCTCCAGGTTCACCCGGCGCGCCCTGACGTCCAGGGCGCCGCGGAAGATGTAGGGGAAGCCCAGGACGTTGTTGACCTGGTTGGGATAGTCCGACCGGCCGGTGGCGACGATGGCGTCGGGCCGCACCGCGTGCACCTCCTCGGGGGTGATCTCCGGGTCGGGATTGGCCATGGCGAAGATGATCGGCTTGGCGGCCATCGAGCGGACCATGTCCTGGGTCAGCGCGCCCTTGACCGACAGGCCGAGGAAGACATCGGCGCCCTTGACGGCGTCGGCGAGCGTGCGGGCGTCGGTATCGACGGCGTGGGCCGACTTCCACTGGTTCATGCCCTTCTCGCGGCCACGCCAGATGACCCCGGTGTTGTCCACCGCGATGCAGCTCTCCGGTCGCACGCCCATGGCCTTGACCAGTTCCAGCGAGGCGATCCCCGCCGCCCCGGCCCCGCAGAGCACCAGCCTTACATCTTCCAGGCGCCGGCCGGTGATGGCGCAGGCGTTGATCAGGCCCGCCGCCGATATGATCGCGGTGCCGTGCTGATCGTCGTGGAACACCGGGATATCGAGCAGTTCCTGCAACTCGGTCTCGATCCGGAAGCACTCGGGGCTCTTGATGTCTTCCAGATTGATGCCGCCGTAGGTCACCCCGATGTTCTTAACCACGGTGATGATCTCGTCGGCGTCGCGGGAGGAGACCTCGACATCGATGGAATCGACATCGGCGAAGCGCTTGAAGAGCACGCACTTGCCCTCCATCACCGGCTTGGCCGCCAGGGCGCCCAGATCGCCCAGGCCCAGGATCGCCGTGCCGTTGGAGATCACGGCCACCAGGTTTCCCTTGGAAGTGTAGTCGTAGGCGAGGTCGGGATCCTCGGCGATGGCCAGCACCGGCACGGCGACGCCCGGCGAATAGGCCAGCGACAGATCCCGCTGGGTGGCCATGGGCTTGGTCGCGGTCACGGCGATCTTGCCGGGCGTCGGGTGCCTGTGGAAAGCCAGCGCCTCGTCGTCGGTGAAGGTGCGTCTCTCGGCGTCGCTCATCGCTCGACCCTAACGGCGGCGGCGGCCCGCCACAACCAAGCCAAAGCGCGCCATGGCGCGGAGCGCGGTCGTCCCGACCGCGACTTGGTCGTTTTGGCGGACGAGACGTCCGCCCTCCGAGGTGGCGATTGTCGTTGACCGTTCCTTGCTGGCGCGGGACTTTAGGAAGAGATGAATGTCGCATGCCCCATCCGACTTGGCGTGGCCGGCGCGCTCGGGGCGATGGGCTCGGCCGTGGCGACGGCGATCGGCGCGCGCGAGGATGTCCGGCTCGCCGCACTCTTCGACCGGCCAGGGAGCCGGGGCGATGCGCGCCATGGCCTCGATCTGACGAACGTCGAGGGCGCCCTGGCCGAATGCGACGTGATCATCGATTTTTCCACCGCGGCGGCTTCCGCCGAACTGGCTAGCTTGGCGGCGGCGGCGGCGGGCGGACCGGCCCTGGTGATCGGCTCGACGGGGTTCTCGAGTGAGGAGGAAATCGCCGTGCGCGCGGCGGCCGTGCGAGTCGCCATCGTGAAGTCGGGCAACTTTTCGCTCGGCATCAACGTCCTCGCCGGCCTCGTTCGCCAGGCGGCCGAACGGCTCGGACCGGCGGACTGGGACATCGAGATCATCGAGGCGCATCATCGCCGCAAACGCGACGCGCCATCGGGGACCGCGCTGATGCTGGGCGAGGGCGCCGCGCGTGGCCGGCGCGCGCGGCTGGAGGATCTGGCCCTGCCGCCGCGCCAGGCGATCGGCGCCGAGCGCCCGCGCGGCGCCATCGGCTTCAGCTCGGTTCGCGGCGGGGGGATCGTCGGCGAGCACAGCGTGATGTTCGCGGCCGAGGACGAAATCGTGACCCTGTCGCACTCGGCGCGCGACCGGCGGCTGTTCGCGCGTGGAGCGGTGGAGGCGGCGATGTGGATCGCCGGAAGGGCGCCTGGCCTCTATTCGATGGGCGACGTGCTGGGCTTCGCGGACTGAACGCTCGGGTTTCAGCGACTGCCGGTCGAGCCGAAGCCGCCGACGCCGCGCCCGGTTTCGCGCAGAGCTTCGACCTCGCTCCACGCCGCTTGGGCAACGGGCGCGATGACCATCTGGGCGATGCGGTCGCCCCGGCGGATGATCAGGGTTTCCTCGCCGAGGTTGACCAGGATCACCTTGATCTCGCCCCGATAGTCGCTGTCGATGGTGCCGGGCGTGTTGAGCGGGATGACGCCGTTCTTCAGGGCCAGACCGGATCTCGGCCGCACTTGGGCTTCGTGGCCTTCGGGCAGGGCGATGGTCAGGCCGGTCGGAATGGCGGCGCGCTCGGCGGGCGCGAGGTGGAACGGCTGGCCGTCGGGCACGGCGGCGCGCAGGTCCATTCCCGCCGCGCCGGCGGTCTCGTAGGCCGGCAGCGGCAGGTCCGCCCCGTGGGCCAGCCGGCGGACCTCGACCCGAACGGTCACGCCAAGGCCCCGGCGACGCGCTCGGCCAGTCTTCGGGCGACCTCGGTCTTCGGCGTCTTCGGCCAGCGCTCGACGCCCCGCTCATCGACGATCAGCACCTCGTTGGCGTCTCCGCCCATGGTTCCAGGCACGCCGACGTCGTTGCCCACGATCCAGTCGCAACCCTTGCGCCGAAGCTTGGCCTTGGCGTTGGCCTCAAGGTCCTCGGTTTCGGCGGCGAATCCGACCACCAGCCTGGGCCGGCTCGGACCGGCCCTGGCCAGGTCGGCGAGGATGTCGGGGTTCTCCACCAGGGCCACGGTTGGAGGGCCGTCGCGGCCCTTCTTGAGCTTGACGGGCAAGACCGTGTCCGGCCGCCAGTCCGCAACCGCGGCGACACAGATCGCCACGTCGGCGGGCAGGGCGGCGCGGCAGGCGGCGAGCATCTCGACGGCCGTCCCCACATCCACCCGCTCGACACCGATCGGCGAGGCGAGCCCGGTCGGCCCGCTCACCAGGGTGACCCTGGCGCCGAGGTCGGCGAGCGCCGCGGCGATGGCGTAGCCCTGCCGGCCGCTCGAGCGGTTGGCGATGACGCGAACGGGATCGATCGGCTCGAGGGTCGGTCCGGCGGTGACCACGGCGTGGCGGCCGGTCAGCGGCCTGCCCGCCCCCCGCGACAGCGCGGCCATGATCGTCTCGAAGATCGCGCCGGGCTCGGCCATCCGGCCGGGGCCGAACTCGCCGCAGGCCATGACCCCTTCGTCGGGGCCGATGAAGGCCACGCCATCGGCCGCGAGCGTCGCCAGATTGCGCCGCGTCGCCGGGTGCAGCCACATGCGCACATTCATCGCCGGAGCCATCAGCACCGGCTTGTCCGTCGCCAGCAGCGTCGTGGAGGCGAGATCGTCGGCGAGGCCGGCGGCCGCCCTGGCCATCAGATCGGCGGTGGCCGGCGCCACCACCACCAGGTCGGCGGACCTTGAAAGCTCGATGTGGCCCATCTCCGCCTCCTCGGTCAGCGAGAACAGATCGCCGTGGATCTTGTCCTCGGCCAGGGCCGCCAGGGAGAGCGGCGTGACGAAGCGGGCGCCGGCGGCGGTGAGGATCGGGCGGACCCCGACGCCTGCCTTGCGAAGCAGACGAACGAGTTCCAGCGTCTTGTAGGCCGCGATCCCGCCGCCGACGATCAACAGCACCCGCTTTTCGTTCACCGGCGGCCCTCTCGGAAAAACCCGCCGCTCATAAACTGAAAGGCGCCCCCTGGACAAACCGCGCGGATTGTTCTTTGTTTGTTCCATGAAGGCATCTTCACCACCGGTCACACGGGAGACGACCATGAGAACAGTGCTTTTGTCCGGGGCCGCCGTCGCGCTCGCCCTGATGCTCTCTGGCTGCGGCGACAAGCCGTCGGCCATCGCGCCTGGCGCCCAGAACGCCGCCGGCGGCATGCCGGCGACATCGACCCAGGCCAGCGCCGGGGATCCGCGGGACGCGCCGGTCCCGCAGGTCGATGGCAAGCCGATGTGGGCCGCCAACCGCAAGCATTCGGCCCAGGAAAACGCCCAGTACCAGTTCACCAAGAATGGCGGCGACTTCGGCGCCAGCAGCGAGGCCGAATACATCCGCAAGGTCCACGCCTTCATCGAACGACCGCCGGGCGACGCCCAGACCCTCGATCGGAGCAATGGCGACAAGCTGATCTACGACCCCAAGGTCAACACCTTCGCCGTGGTGTCCAGGGACGGCGCGCCGCGGACCATGTTCAAGCCCCGCGACGGCGCCTCCTACTGGACCCAGCAGAAGGACCGGGAAGCCAAGCGCGGCAAGTCCGGCCAGGACGGCGGCGGCGACCAGAGCTAGGCGCTCGGCCGCGAGGTCAACGCGGGCAAGCCGCCGCGGCGAACACGGCCGCGGCGGCGACCACGCCCCAGGCAAATCCGATCCACGCCGACATCGGCGTGCGCTGATCGGCGGGCGGTGTCCGCGGCGCTGGCGGCTCGCGGGCGACGCGGGCCAGACCGGCGAGGACCGCGCCGACGTCCTTGGCGAAGTCCCGCGCCCTGGCGGCGGGGGAAAGCTCGCGCGCCATCCAGCGCCTCACCACCGGCTCGGCGGCGGCCCAGATGTCATGCCCCGGATCGATGGCGCGGGCGACACCCTCGACCGTCACCATGGTCTTTTGCAGAAGCACCAGCTCGGGCCGCAGGCGCATTTCGAAAAGCGCTGTGACCTCGAACAGCTGGGTGAGCAGATGACCCATGGAGACATCGCGCGCCTTGCGCCCGAAGATCGGCTCCCCGACCCCCCGAAGCGCCTGGGCGAAGGCCCCGGAGTCGTGGCCGCGGGACACGTAGCCGGCCTCGAAATGGACTTCGGCCACGCGGGCGTAGTCGCGCTGGAGAAAACCCCAGAGGATTTCGGCCAGGTAGCGCCGCTGTCCGGGACCCAGGTGTCCGATGATGCCGAAATCGACGGCGGTGACGACCGCCGGCGCCTGGACGAAGAGGTTGCCCTCGTGGAGGTCGGCGTGGAACACGCCGTGGTCCAGCGCCTGGGCGAGGAACGCGCGGACCAGATTGTCGGCCAGCCGGGGCCGATCCAGCCCCGCCAGATCCAGCGCCCCGGGGTCGGAGAGCGGCAGGCCGGACGCCCAGGTCAGGGTCAGGACCCGGCGACCGACGCCCTCCCAGATCACCTCCGGCGCGCGCATATAGCCATCGCGCGCCATGACCGCTCCCAATTCGTCGGCGCCGGCGGCTTCGACACGCAGATCGAGTTCCAGTTCCAGCGACCTCGCGACGACGGCGACGAAGGCCCTGGGTTCGAGTCGGCGCGTCTTTGGGATCCAGGTTTCGGTCAAGGCCGCGGCGAGCTTCAGACACGCCACGTCCGCCGCCACGCGGGCCTCGATGTCCGGCCGCAGCACCTTCACCGCCACGCGCCGGCCGTCCAGCAGAGTGGCCGCGTGCGCCTGGGCCAGGGACGCGGCGGCGACCGTGTCCGCGAAGCTCGCGAAAAGCGTTCCGAGCGGGCGGCCGAGTTCGCGTTCGACCTGGGCCTCGGCGATCGCGGTGGCAAACGGGGGCAGGCGGTCTTTCAGGCGCCCGAGGTCGGCGGCGAAGGCCGTCCCGAAGATGTCCGCGCGCGTGGACAGGAACTGGCCGAGCTTGATGGCCACGGGACCCAGGCTCTCGAGGCAGATCGCCAGGCGTTCGCCCGGCCGGCCGATCCGCGCGGCGGGACCGGCGAACCAGCGAAGGATTCCCGCGGCGCCCCGGACGCCCGGCGGCAGGGACTCTCCGGCCTCGCGCGGGAACAGCGCGTCGGCGCGGACCAGTCGCCAGAAGGCCGCCGTGAGCCGAACGAAGGCGCCGACCGAGCCCACCGGCCTTCAGATCGCCCAGCCCTGGTGCAGGGCGCAGACGCCGCCCGCGAAATTGGTCACCGAAACCCGTGAAAACCCGGCCTCGCCCGCCATCTCCGACAAGCGCCGCTGGTCGGGAAAGCGCCGGATGCTCTCGACGAGATATCGATAGGCCTCGCGATCCCTGGCCACGGCGGCGCCGATCAGCGGGATCAGATTGAACGAATAGGCATCGTAGATCCGCCCCACGGCGTGGGTCACCGGCTTGGAGAACTCCAGGCAGAGGAAACGGCCGCCCGCCTTCAGCACCCGACGCGCTTCGCCCAGGGTGCGCGAAATTTCAGTGACGTTGCGCAGGCCGAAGGCGATGCAATAGGCGTCCGCGCAGGCTTCCGGCAGCGGCAGGGCCTGGGCATCGCCGACGGTCCAGGCGATGGCCGGGTCGGCGCCCCGCCGCCTGCCGGCCTCGATCATTTCGGCGTTGTAGTCCACGATCACCACCCGCGCCGCCGGGCCGCCGCGCCGGCGGCGCGCGGCGGCGGCCATGCGCGAGAAGCGGCGCGCCATGTCGCCGGTGCCCCCGGCGCAGTCGATGATCAGTTCGCCCGGCTGGGGGTTGAGGCGCGCGGCGGCGGCGTCCTTCCACAGGCGATGAACGCCCCCGCTCATCAGGTCGTTCATCAGATCGTAGCGCCCGGCGACACGGTCGAAGACGCCGCGGACCAGGCCCGGTTTCTCCGCCGGATCGACGTCGCGGAAGCCGAAGGTGGCGGCAGGCTCGTCCATCGGCCGTCGTCTTAGGGCCGGCGGGCGTGAAGCGCCAGACGCGGACGCCTCGGCGTGGCGCGCGCGACCGTCTTCCGCTAGCAGGGGTTCATGCCCGAACTGCCAGAGGTCGAAACGGTCCGGCGCGGCCTCGAGCCGTCGCTTCTCGGCGCGCGCCTGACCAGGGTCGAGGCGCGCCGCGGCGATCTGCGATTTCCGCTCCCGGAGGGCTTCGTCCAGCGCCTCACCGGCGCCCGGATCCTGCGGCTGGATCGGCGGGCGAAATATATCCTGGCGCCGCTGGACCGGCAGGCGACCCTGATCATGCATCTGGGGATGACCGGCCGCTTCGAGATCGAAGGCGGCCGGGCGCCAGGCGCGGGCCTGGCCGTCGCCGCGCCCGCGGACGCCAGGCACGCCCACATCGTCTTCGAAACCGAGGCCGGCGCGCGGATCACCTATTTCGACGCCCGGCGGTTCGGTTCGATGGACCTTGTCGACAGCCACGCGCTGGCCGCCTACCCGACCTTCCGCGACATGGGTCCCGAGCCTCTGGGCGAGCATTTCAACGCGGCTTACCTCGCCGGCGCGTTCGCGGGACGGCGGCAGGGCGCCAAGACCCTTCTGCTCGATCAGAAGATCGTCGCCGGTCTCGGAAACATCTATGTCTGCGAGGCGCTGCATCGGGCGGGAATATCCCCGATCCGGGCCGCCGGGGCGATCTCGCGGCGGCGGGTCGGACGGCTGGTGGCGGCGATCAAGACGACGCTGGAGGCGGCGATCGCGGCGGGGGGATCGACGCTGCGGGACTTCGCCGGCGCCGACGGCGCGCTGGGATACTTTCAGCATCGGTTCGCGGTCTATGGGCGCGAGGGCGAGGGATGTCCGACGCCCGGCTGTCGCGGAGTGGTCCGCCGAACGGTGCAGGCCGGGCGCTCGACCTTCCATTGTCCCAGGTGCCAGCGATGAGCCGACGGACGCCGCTGGCGCTGTTGGCCTTTGTGCTGGCGCTCGGCGCGAGCCCGGCGTGGGCGACGCCGCCGATGTGGATCGCCAAGAGCGCGAAATCCACGGTGATCCTGTTCGGGTCGGTCCACATGCTGCCGGCCGGCGTCGCCTGGCGCTCGCCCGCCCTCGACGCGGCCGAAGCCAGGGCGGACGCCCTGTGGTTCGAGCTGCCCATCGATGACGTCACGGGCGCGGAGGCGGCCCGGCTGGCCCGGCTTCGCGGCCTGTTGCCGGCGGGCGACCGCCTCACCGCCCACCTCTCCCCCGATCAGGCCGCGCGGCTGGCGAGGGTGGCCCAGGGCCTCGGCGCGCCGCTCGCGGCCCTGCAGCCGATGCGCCCCTGGCTCGCCGAGGTGACACTGTCGCTTCTCATGGACACCCGCGACGGCGCGCTCGCGTCCGAAGGCGTCGAGCAGCGGATCCAGCAATCCGCGCCCGCGACCCTTACGCGTGGCGCATTCGAGACTCCGGCCCAACAGATCGGCTTCCTGGCCGGCGCCACGATGGCCGACCAGATCGCCTCCCTCGACGAAACCCTGACCGAGTACGAGAACGCCCCCCAAACCTATCGGCGACTGGTCGATGAATGGCTGGCGGGCGATCTGGCCGGCCTCGAGGCCGATGCCCTGGTTCCGGCCCGCCGCGCCGCGCCGGGAAGCTACCGGCGGCTGATCACGCAGCGCAACCAGCGATGGGCGCGGGTCCTGCGCCGCCGCCTGGCCATGCCGGGCACCACCCTGGTCGTCGTCGGCGTCGCCCATCTGATCGGCCCGGGTGGGGTGCCGGCCCTGCTGCGCGCCGAGGGCTTCACCGTCGAGGGACCCTCCTGATCCACCGCGCCGCTGGCGGATTGACCGAAGGGGGCCGTTTCCACTATATCCGCCGCTCCCGTTTTCCAGGGCGAGCCCCGTCGGAGCGCTCGCCTCGTCAGTCCCAAAGGCTCGTACCCTCCATGGCCAACAACCCCGGCGCCAAGAAGGCGATCCGCAGGATCGCGCGCCGCACCGAGGTCAACAAGGCTCGCCGTTCGCGCGTCCGGACCTATCTGCGCAAGTTCGACGAGGCCGTTTCGGCCGGCGACCCGGCGCTGGCCAAGGCCGCCTTCGTCGAGGCTCAGTCCGAACTCATGCGCGCCGTCGGCAAGGGCATCGTGCACAAGAACACCGGCGCGCGCAAAGTCTCGCGCCTGCACGCCCGGCTCAGGAAGCTGCCCGCCGCCTGACCGGCCCCTGCGGGCCTCCACTTCGCTGAAATCATTGAGCTATTGTCGATGCCGCCAAGGCGGCGCGGCGCGCCCGCGTCATCCCGGGTGCGACAAAATCGACCCGTGTTCGAATCGCGAAAACGATGGCCGGGCGTTTTTCCTTGCGGCAACGGGACCTTCGGCATGTCAACCGAAAATCGTCGCCTCCTGAAGAGAGAATCAGCGTTGACGGACCCGGCTTGGGGGCTAGGTTGAGCCTGTCAAGGCTTTCGATCTTATACGGACGAAACGGGCGCCCGAAAACACCATTCGGGCGCACGGGGGGAATGTGTCTGGTTGGATTCCACACCGGCGGCGCGGCGGGCGCCGACGGATCGATCCTCTCCGACCGCGGAGGGGAAGACGATGGGAACGGGGCAACATGTCGAACGGTAATTTCGCGCAAGCCGCGCTCGCCACGCCCGCCGGCGCGGTATGGATCAAGGCCAGCCAGGCGCTCAAGAGCGAGCTGGGCGACGACACCTTCGGCTCCTGGCTCGCCCAGGCCGCGCTGCGGCCGGCGTCGGACGGGGGCCTGTGCCTGGTGACACCGACAGGCATCGCCCGTGACTGGATCCGACGCTACGCCTGGCGCCGCATTGGCGAGATCTGGGCCGCCAACGATCCGGAGGGCCGCATCCTCAGCCTCAAGTCGAGAGTCGAATTCGAAGCCGACGGCGGCGATCCGCGGGCCGGCGTGGTGGCCATCGAAGCGGCCGAACCGGTGTCGAACGACATCTGTCCCGCCGAGCCGGGCGGGGTCGCCACGGGGCGCCGGAGCGGATTGCAGGAACGATTCACCTTCGAGACTTTCCTCGCCGGTCCGAGCAATGAGTTCGCCAACGCGGTGGCCAGGCGCGTGGCCTCCTGGGCCGACGGGCACTTCAACCCGGTGGTCTTCCACGGACCCTACGGCTTTGGAAAGACCCATCTGCTCAACGCCCTGGCCTGGGAGGCGATGCGTACCGCGCCGGCGAAGAAGGTCGTCTATCTCACCGCCGAGCGGTTTCTCTCCAGCTTCGTGCGTTCGCTGATGGAGCGGCAATCGGCGGCGTTCAAGGACGAGCTGCGTTCGGCCGACCTGCTGCTCATCGACGACGTCCATTTCATCGGCGGCAAGCAATCGACCCAGGAGGAGCTGTTCCATACGCTCGCCGCCCTGATGGAGGATGGCCGCCGCGTGGTGTTTTCCGCCGACCGCCCGCCGTCGGCGCTCCTGGAGATGGACGCGCGGCTGCGCTCGCATCTGTCGGCCGGCCTGGTCTGCGGCATCGAGCCGGCCGACCGCGGCTTGAGGGTCGGCATCCTGGAGCGCAAGCTGGAGGTGCTGAGCCGCCAGCAGGGCTTCGCCGGCACCCTGCGGCCGGACGTGCTGGGCTTCCTCGCCGACCGCTTCACCGACAGCGTCCGGGAACTGGAAGGTGCGCTCAACACCCTCATCGCGCGCGTCGGCGCCGGGGTGGGCGCGCTCACCCTCGACCAGGCCCAGGGATTGTTGCGACCCCATCTGCGCGGCGGCGAAAAGCGGATCACCGTCGATGACATCCAGAAGGCCGCCTCCGAACACTTCGGGCTCAAGCAGGCGGACCTGATCTCCGAATGCCGCACCCGGGCCGTGGCGCGGCCCCGTCAGGCGGCCATGTGGCTGGCCAAGAAGCTCACCACCCGCTCCCTGCCCGACATCGGCCGGCGCTTCGGCGGCCGCGACCACACCACCGTCCTGCACGCCGTCCGCCGGATCGACGAACTCCGCGAAAAGGACCCGCAGCTGGCGCGGGATCTGGACGTCCTGACCCGCAAGCTCCGGGGATAGAACCGCCTCCCTCCCCTTCATGGGGAGGGGATGCACACATCTCGTGTCTGGCAAGAGTCAGATCCTCCACCGTAGGGGGAGGTGGCGCGGCGCTCTTGCTTGCGCCGTGACGGAGGGGGTTCTCCGCCATGCCGGCGTCGCAGGAGCGGAGAACCCCCTCCACCCCCTCGTCCTTCGGCGAGGCGGTCCCCCTCCCCCTACGGTGGAGGAGCTTTGCGCCGGGTCTCCGAAATGTGTGCATGGGCAAGAGGGCAGGGAGGCTCTACGTCGATGCCGTCTTGTAGGGTCTCGGCGCGACGCCGTTGCTGGCGAAGTGGGCGAGCATGCGCATCCAACCGTCCTTGGCGTCGGCGGCGTTGTAGCTGTCGCGATAGTCCGCGTGGAAGCCGTGGCCCGCGTCGGGATAGACGATGATCGCCGTTGCGGTCTTACCGGCGGCGGCGAGAGCCTGGCGCATGGCCGGGATGGAAGCGGCCAGGCCGTCCTTGGCGCCGTAGAGGCCGAGCACCGGCGCGTGCAGCTGGTTCACCAGCCTGATCGGCCACAGGCGCTTGGGATCGTCAGGCGCCCCGGGCGGCGGAGCCATGCGGCCATACCAGGCGACGCCGGCCTTGAATTGCGGGAAGGTTTCGCAGGCCAGCCATGTCGTTCCCCCGCCCCAGCAGAATCCGGTGATGGCGATCTTTCGCGGATCGACGAAGTCCCGGGCGTCCAGGAACTTCAGGGTCGCGCCGACATCGCCCATGACCTGGGCGTCGGAGGCCTGGCCGACGATCCTGATCACCGCCGCCAGATCGCTGATCGGCGCGGGGTCGGCCACCCGGACGAAGAAGGCCGGGGCCACGGCGACGTAGCCGAGCTTGGCCAGGCGACGGCAGACGTCCTTGATGTAGTCGTGGAGGCCGAACACCTCGGAGGCGACGACCACGGCGGGAAATCGCCCCGGGGCCTTGGGCCTGGCCAGGTATCCCGGCAGCCGGAAACCGTCGGGGGCCGGCAGCACCACTTCCTCGATGATCAGCCCGGCCTCGTCGGTGTGGATCGGCTCGGCTTGCGCCGAGAGGCCAGCGGCGGCGTAACCGGCGAAGATGAGGCCGCCGACGGCGCGCCGGGAAAGGTGGAAGTCCTCCGGCGGGGCGCCTTCGGGGCGGGTCAGGGCGGCCATGGCGTTCCTCCTCTTGCGCCCGCCATGGTGGGTCCGCGCGGGCGGCGTTGTCAAAGGGCGCGGCGAAGGGTGAGATTGAGCCGCCCGCCGCCGGGGATCAGGCGCGAGGAGCCGGCGAGAATCCGATCGACGCCGTGGAACGCCAGGCGCGCCTCGCCGGCCAGCACGCAGACGTCCCCGGAGGCCAGGCGTACGGTCGCCATCGGGTCGGTTCGCTTGTGGCCGCCGATGCGAAAGACGGCGGTATCGCCGAGGGAGATCGAAAGCACGGGATGGGTGAAATCCGCTTCATCGCGATCCTGGTGCGGCCCCATGCGGGCGCCATCGCGGTAGAGGTTGACGAGACAGGCGTCCGGCGGCGCCTGGCCGCCGGCGACCTCCGACCACAGGTCCAGCAGGACCGCTGGGATCGGCGGCCACGGATCCCCAGTGACCGGGTGGGTGGGCGCATAGCGGTAGCCGGCGGCGTCGGTGATCCAGCCGAGGGGGCCGAGATTGGTCATCTCCACGCTCATCGGCCGACCGCCCGGCGTCACCGGGCGATAGAAGGGAGCGCGCGCCACGGCGGCCGTCACCTCGGCGATGAGGTCCGCCTGGGCGGCCGGATCGAGACGGCCGGGGAGCAATCGGAAGCCTGAAACCATCACCGCGCGCATTTGTAACACGCGCGGCGGCGAGGCGGCGCCCTTGCGACCGCCGCCGTGGTTCCCATATCGAAACTCGAAGCGGCGCCTCCCTCAAAAGGGGGTCCGCCTGAAAGATTTCGGACCCGGCGGGGGCGCCCATGCAAGGGGCGGAGCGCTCCGGCGGCCCATCGCACCTATTGGAAGTGAGCGAGAACACATGAGCAGGATTATCGGTATCGACCTTGGCACGACCAATTCGTGCGTCGCGATCATGGACGGCAAGGCGCCCAAGGTGATCGAGAACGCCGAGGGCGTGCGGACCACGCCGTCGGTGGTCGGTATTCTGGACGACGGCGAGCGCCTGGTCGGCCAGCCGGCCAAGCGCCAGGCGGTGACCAATCCGGAAAACACCCTGTTCGCCATCAAGCGCCTGATCGGCCGCAACTTCGACGATCCGGTGGTCGCCAAGGACAAGAACATGGTGCCCTACGCGATCGTCAAGGGCCCGACGGGCGACGCCTGGGTGCGCGCCCACGGCAAGGACTATTCCCCCCAGCAGATCAGCGCCTTCATCCTGCAGAAGATGAAGGAGGCCGCCGAGGCTCACCTGGGCGAGAAGGTCGACAAGGCGGTGATCACCGTCCCGGCCTATTTCAACGACGCCCAGCGCCAGGCGACCAAGGACGCCGGCAAGATCGCCGGCCTCGAGGTGCTCAGGATCATCAACGAGCCCACCGCCGCGGCGCTCGCCTATGGCCTGGAAAAGAACGACGGCAAGAAGATCGCCGTCTATGACCTGGGCGGTGGCACCTTCGACGTCTCGATCCTGGAGATCGGCGACGGCGTGTTCGAGGTCAAATCGACCAACGGCGACACCTTCCTGGGCGGCGAGGACTTCGACCTGCGGGTCGTCGATTATCTCGCCGATGAGTTCAGGAAGGAACAGGGCGTCGATCTGCGCAAGGACAAGCTCGCCCTTCAGCGCCTCAAGGAAGAGGCCGAGAAGGCCAAGAAGGAGCTGTCGTTCACCGCCCAGTATGAGGTCAATCTGCCGTTCATCTCGATGAACGCCTCCGGACCCCTGCACCTCAACATCAAGCTCTCCCGCGCCAAGCTCGAGGCCCTGGTCGAGGATCTCGTCGCCAAGACCGTCGGCCCCTGCGAGCAGGCGTTGAAGGACGCGGGCCTGAAGACCAGCGACATCGACGAGGTGATCCTGGTCGGCGGCATGACCCGCATGCCCAAGGTGGTCGAAACGGTGAAGGCCTTCTTCGGCCGCGAGCCGCACACCGGTGTCAATCCCGACGAGGTCGTGGCCCTCGGCGCCGCCATCCAGGCCGGCGTGCTGCAGGGCGACGTCAAGGACGTGCTGCTGCTCGACATCACCCCGCTGACCCTCGGCATCGAGACCCTGGGCGGGGTGTTCACGCCGCTGATCGAACGCAACACCACCATCCCGACCAAGAAGAGCCAGGTGTTCTCCACCGCCGACGACAACCAGAACGCGGTGACCATCCGGGTCTTCCAGGGCGAGCGGCCGATGGCCAGCGACAACAAGCTGCTGGGCCAGTTCGATCTGGTCGGCATTCCCCCGGCCCCCCGCGGCGTACCGCAGGTCGAGGTGACCTTCGACATCGACGCCAACGGCATCGTCAACGTCTCGGCCCGCGACAAGGCCACGGCCAAGGAACAGTCGATCCGCATCCAGGCCAACGGCGGGCTCTCCGACACCGACATCAAGACCATGGTCGAGGAGGCGGCGGCCAACGCCGAGGCCGACAAGAAGCGCAAGGAACTGGTCGAGGCCAAGAACCACGCCGACGCCCTGATCCACTCCACTGAAAAGGCCATGGCCGAGCACGGCGACAAGATCGAGGGCGCCGACAAGACCGCCATCGAAACCGCCATCGCGGAGTTGAGGAGCGAGGCGGAGGGCGAGAACGTCGAGGCGATCACGGCCAAGACCCAAACCCTCACCCAGGCCTCGATGAAGCTCGGCGAGGCGATGTACAAGGCCCAGCAGGGCGCGGCGGCGGATGAGGCGGCGCCGGCCGGGACTCCCGCCGACGACGGTGTCGTCGATGCCGAATTCGAGGACGTCAGCGACGACAAGAAGTCCGCCTGAGGCGACGCAGGGAGCGGGCGGATGAACGGGGACCCAACAACCAGCCCCAATCTCGTAGCGCGGGCTTCCAGCCCGCTCTTACCCGCGTTCCGCCTCCCGATCAGCAAAGGAAGAGCGGGCTGGAAGCCCGCGCTACGAACGTTGGGTGAAACCCCGGATGCGTGACTACTACGAGGTTCTGGGTGTTCAGCGGGGCTGCGACGAAGCCGGTCTGAAGTCGGCTTTCCGCAAGCTGGCCATGGAGCACCATCCCGACCGCAACAACGGCTGCATCGACGCCACCTCGCGCTTCAAGGAGATCAACGAGGCCTATACCGTCCTCGCCGATCCCAACAAGCGCGCCGCCTACGACCGCTTCGGCCACGCCGGCGTGAACGGAACCAATGGCGGCGGAGCCGGCTTCGGCAATGTCCATGACGTGTTCAATGACGTCTTCGGGGACGTCTTCGGCGACATGTTCGGCCGCGGCCCGCGCTCTTCCGGTCCGGCCCGCGGCGGCGACCTGCGCTACGATCTGGAGATCGCCCTGGAAGCGGCCTATGCCGGCGCGGAACGCGAGATCCGGGTCCCGGCGGCGGTCGCCTGCGAGGCCTGCGCGGGCTCCGGCGCCAAGCCCGGCTCCAGTCCCACGGTGTGCGGATCATGCGGCGGCGCGGGCCGGGTGCGGCGCAGCCAGGGCTTCTTCCAGCTGGAGAGCACCTGCCCCCGGTGCGGCGGCGCGGGCTGTCTGGTCCTCGATCCTTGCCTGAGCTGCCACGGCCACGGCCAGGTGCGGCGCGAGCGGGTGCTGCAGGTGCGCATCCCGGCCGGCGTCGATGACGGCGCCCGCATCCGCCTGGCCGGCGAGGGCGACGCCGGCGCCCGCGGCGGCCCGCGCGGCGACCTCTACATCATCCTGTCGGTGAAGCCGCACGAACTCTTCGAGCGCGACGGCCTTGACCTGCTCTGCTCGGTGCCCGTGCCGATGGTCACCGCCGCGCTCGGCGGCGAGATCGAGGCCCCGTGCCTGCTGGGCGGCGAGAACTGCGACGGCGCCCGCAAGATCCACATCAAGGTGCCCGAAGGCGCCCAGACCGGACACACCGTCCGCCTGCGTGGAAAGGGCATGCCCTCCCTGCGCTCCCGCGAACGCGGCGACCTGGTGGTCGAACTGTTCATCGAAACCCCCACCCGTCTCACGGCGGCGCAGAAGGCCCTCCTCCGCGACCTCGGCGACCTCTGCGGCGAAAAGCAGAACCCCCGCTCCGCCGGCTTCTTCAAGAAGGCCAAGGGTTTCTGGGAGGGGGTGACGGGGGCGGAAGGGCGGAACAACTAGAGGGATCGCGTTCTTCCTCTATCGGGGAAATGGGAATTTACGTCCCGCTCAACATCCCGATGTCCTCCCAGACGTAGCTGGTTTCGGCGAGGTGGCCGCCCCAGCCGACGACCGGGCGATGGGCGTGGCGCCGGGCGCCGAGGTGGAGGTAGAAGTCGCGGGCGTTGGCGTTGCCGTCGAGGACCCAGACGCGGAGGGACCCGGCGCCGGCGCCCTGGAGTACGCGCGCGGCCCCGGTGAGCAGACGGCGGCCGAGGCCGACCTTCTGGGCGGCGCGGACCAGATAGAGCGTGTGGACCTCCTCGCCCGAGCCTTCGCAATAGCCGATGACGCCGGAGGGTCCCTCGGCGGCGAGGACCACCAGGCCGGCGGGAGCGCGGGTGAGGCGCTGGCGCCAGCGGCGGGCGTGCAGCGGCGCGCTCATCCGAGCCAGCCATTCGTCGGGCAGCAGGCCGCGATAGGTCTCGCGCCAGGCGCGCACATGGGCGGCGGCCAGGGCGGCGGCGTCGCCGGGACCGGCGGGAATGATGAAGGCTTCGGCGAGACGCTCCATTGGGGGGAGCTTGGCGCCTTGGCGCGCGCGGTCAAGGGGTCCCCGGGCGCGGGGTCCCCGGGCGCGCCGACGGCCCCCGCCCAAGCCGTCAGTCGCGCTTGACCCCCGCCGCGTTGTACATAGGTTGTCCGGCGGCTCGGCGCGGACCGGCGATGAGCGATGGCGGATCGAACGATCGCCGAGACGGGAGTGGGTGCGGCCCGGTCATCGCGGGCTGACGGGCGCGGCGGCGGCCTATAGCCTTGCTCCCATGACCCCAAGCAGAGATTCGCTGGCTTACCAACGGACAGCCGGCGCACGCGGTCGCCCCCTCCACCCCTTCGGGGTCCCCCTCCCCCGTGCAAGTGGGCACGGAGGAGGACCACGCTGGTCAAGCCGCGATCCTCCCCCGCGCGGCGGGGGAGGGGGACCGCGAAGCGGTGGAGGGGGCGGGTGAGCCACCATTCTCTCGTTGGCCACTCCGGGAAAGCCGGCTTGGCCGCGAGTCCACAGGCGCCCACCGCCGACCGGGTGAGCCCGGTGATGGGGCAATATTTCGCGGCCAAGGCGCGCCAGCCCGACGCCCTGATCTTCTTCCGCATGGGCGATTTCTATGAGCTCTTTTTCGAAGACGCGGCCAGAGCGGCGGCGGCGATCGGCATCTCCCTCACCCATCGAGGCGTCCACGCCGGGGCGCCGATCCCCATGGCCGGAGTGCCGGTCCACACCGCCGAGGCCTATCTCGCCAAGCTGATCCGGGCCGGCTTCAAGGTCGCGGTCTGCGAGCAGCTGGAAGACCCGGCGGCGGCGCGCAGGCGCGGCTCCAAGGCCATCGTTCACCGCGACCTGGTGCGGGTGGTGACCCCGGGCACCCTGACCGAGGATGGCCTGCTGGACGCGCGGGTGGCCAACTGCCTGGCGGCGGTCGCCGCGCGAGCCGGCCAGATGGCGATCGCCGGCGTCGATCTTTCCACCGGCGAGGTCGATTGCCGGATCGTCGCCGCTGGAGATCTCGCCTCGGCCCTGGCGGCCCTGCGTCCGGCCGAAATCCTTGTCGCCGACCGCCTGCTGGCCGATCCGGTGGTGAGCGAGGCCCTGAAGGCGGCCGGCGGGGCCGTCCAGCCGATGGCCGGCGCCCTGGCCGAGCCGGCGGCCTCGGAGGCGCGGCTCAAGCGGCTCTACGGCGTGGACACCCTGGATGGCTTCGGCGCTCTCGCCGGGGCCGAGATCGCCGCCCTGGGGCTGATCGCCGCCCACCTGGAAATCACCCAGGCCGGGCGCCTGCCGGCCCTGCGCGCGCCCAGGCGCGGCGACGAGGCGGAGACCATGGCCATCGATCCGGCCACCCGCGCCAGCCTGGAGATCGACCGGGCGCTGTCGGGCGGCCGGGAGGGATCGCTCCTCGCCGCCATCGATCGCACGGTGACCGCGCCGGGGGCGCGGCTGCTCGGCGCCCGGCTGGCGCGGCCGCTGACCTCTCCCGAAGCCATCGACGCGCGGCTGGACGCGATCGACTGGCTGGTCGAGCGGCGCGAGCTTCGGCGGCGGCTGCGCGAGCGCCTCCGCGGGACCGGCGACATGGCCCGGGTTCTGGCGCGGCTGGTCCTGGGGCGAGGCGGACCGCGTGATCTGGGCTGCCTTCGGGACGGCGCCTCGGCCGGCGCCGACATCGCCGCCCTGCTGGGCGAGGCCCCCGATCCGATCATCACGCCGCCGGCCGAGACCGTCGCGGCCCGAGAGGCTCTGACGCCGGCGTCCCGTGGTCCGCTGGCGCGCCTCGCCGCCTCGCTGGAGGCCGGCCTCGGACCCGACCTGCCGTCGCAGGCCCGGGACGGCGGCTTCGTGTCGGCGGGGGTGTCGGCCGACCTCGACGGCGCCCGCGCCCTGCGCGACGACAGCCGCCACGTCGTCGCGGCCCTGGAGGGACGGCTGCAGGCGCAGAGCGGCGTCCCGGTCAGGATCCGCCACAACGCCGTTCTCGGCTATTTCGTCGAGGCCACCGCGCGGCAGGCCGAACCGCTCTTCCAGCCGCCGCATTCGGCGAGCTTCATCCACCGCCAGACCCTGGCCAACCAGGTGCGCTTCACCACCGTCGAGCTGGCCGATCTAGACGCCAGAATCGCCCGGGCCGCCGAGGGGGCGCTGGCCATCGAGCTGGAGGTCTTCGAGGCCTGGCGCGAGGCGGCGAGAGACGCGGCCGGCGAAATCCAGGCCGCCGCCGAGGCGCTGGCCACCCTCGACGTCGCCGCGGGCCTCGCCGAATGGGCGCAGGATGCGCGGGCCGTCCGGCCGATCGTCGATCGCTCCCTGGTCTTCGAGGCCCGCGGCGCGCGCCATCCGGTGGTGGAGGCGGCGGTGAGCCGGGCCGGCGGGGCCTTCACGCCCAATGACTGCCGCCTGGACGGAAGCGGCGGGACAGGCGCGCGGCTGTCCATCGTCACCGGCCCCAACATGGCCGGAAAATCGACCTTCCTGCGCCAGAACGCGCTGATGGCGATCCTCGCCCAGGCCGGGTGCCCCGTGCCCGCCGCCTCCCTGCGCCTCGGCGTGATCGATCGCCTGTTCAGCCGGGTCGGCGCCGGCGACGACCTGGCCCGGGGCCGCTCGACGTTCATGGCCGAAATGGTCGAGACGGCCGCGATCCTGATCCAGGCCACCCCCCGCTCGCTGGTCATTCTCGATGAGATCGGACGCGGCACGGCGACCTGGGATGGTCTGGCCATCGCCTGGGCCTGCGCCGAGGCCCTCCACGACACCAACCAGAGCCGGGCTCTCTTCGCCACCCACTATCACGAACTGGCCGGCCTGGAGGAGCGCCTGGCATATGTCTCCAACCTGTCGCTCAAGGCCAAGGAGTGGAACGGCGAGCTGATCTTCCTGCACGAGGCGGCGGCGGGGGCGGCCGACCACTCTTACGGCGTGCATGTCGCCAAGCTGGCCGGCGTCCCGGCCGCCGTCGTCGCCAGGGCGCGGGAGGTTCTGAACCGTCTGGAGAGCCAGGCCCAGTCGCACGCCGGCCTGGCCGAGCTGCCGCTCTTCGCCGCCTTCTCCGCCGAGGCGCCGACCCCGAGCGGCCCGACGCCGGCCGAGGCCGCCCTCGCCGCCCTCGACCTCGACGGCATGAGCCCGCGCGAGGCGATGGAGGCGCTCTATCGGCTCAAGGGCCTTGTTTTTTCGTAGCGCGGGCTTCCAGCCCGCTTTTGTACTTGCGGCGTCCGCGTTTTCGCAGGCGAACACGCCAAAATGACGCCCTTTGCAATCAGCCCAAGAGATCCCATGGGGAGCGGATAGCGATCGGCTCTGAGGCTTGTCAGAGTGTCGTTGTCCAACCAACCCTCTGGAGGCCAACGATGACCGTTGTCGATCACCTGCGAGAGCAGACCGCTATCCGCACCGATCTTGGCGCTATTTTTGTTTCATTGGAACTGAGCCGCGCGAAGTGGCTGATCACGTCCCTGTCGCCGGGTGGCGGGGAGAAGATGTCCAAGCACACGGTGAAGGCCGGCGACATTGCCGGGCTGTTCGAAAGGTTCGGGCACTTGCGGGCGAAGGCGCGAGGGCGTGTGGCCCGGACGTTGCCGATCATCGTCATCCAGGAAGCGGGCCTGGACGGTTTCTGGATCCACCGCGTGCTGGAGGGGGAAGGCATCGAGAGCCACGTAGTCGACGCGGCGTCGGTCGCCACCTCACGGCGGCGGCGGCGGGCAAAGACCGACAAGATCGACGGCGAGGCGCTGGTGCGTGCATTGCTGGCCTTCAAGCGCGGCGAGCCGCGGGTGTGTTCCATGGTCAAGGCTCCCAGCCCGCGGGAGGAGGATCGCCGGCGCGTCTGCCGCGAGCGCAAGACGCTGATCAAAGAGCGCATCGAGCACGTCAACCGCATCAAAGGCCTGCTGTTCGCCCAGGGGATCGGCGACTATGAGCCTGAGAAACGCGACCGCCGGGCCAGACTCGATGAACTGCGCACCGGCGACGGCCGGGCCTTGCCCGATCACCTCAAGACCCAGCTTCTGCGCGAGATCGACCGTCTGGAGTTGTTGATGGCGCAGATCAAGGCCGTCGAAGCCGAACGAGACGCCCTCATCGAGCCTCAGCCGACCCAGGACACGCCCGCGCCGGCGGCCGACCTGGCGCGTCTGCGCGGCATCGGCCCCGAGTTCGCCGCCGTTCTGTGGACCGAAGGTCTGTATCGCAGCTTCGACAACCGCCGGCGGATCACCGCCTACGCCGGCCTGGCCCCGACGCCCTGGAAGAGCGGGAAGATCGACCATGAGCAGGGCGTCTCCAAGGCCGGCAACCCGCGCCTGCGCGCCACCATGATCCAGCTCGCCTGGCTGTGGTTGCGCCACCAGCCGGACTCGGCGCTGAGCCTGTGGTTCCAGCGCAGGGTCCAGGGCGGCAGCGCCAAGCTGCGCAAGACCATGATCGTCGCCCTGGCGCGAAAGCTTCTCATCGCCCTGTGGAAGTTCGCCACCACCGGCCTCGTCCCCGAGGGCGCCACGATGAAGGCCGCATAACCGTGATGGGCGCGCGCAACGCTCCCGCGATGTGGAAGGCTCCCGCGTCGCGCGCGCCCATCACCGCGACCACCACGGATTTCCCATTCACCCAAGACCCCAGCGGTCTTGGTGGATCCAGGGTTGAACGGACCGGCAGCCCGCATGGCTTCAAACGCCGCTTAAGAGAATGGTCCCGTTCCTCTGAGCCTCAACCCGACGCAAGCGGGATGTTGGTGCGGCTGCCATGTGCGCCGACCGTATGTGAGTTTAGAGCGGTCCGGCACACGGCCGTCTCTCATGCAACAGGCTCAGACCCCACGATCCAAAGCCCCCGGAGTTCAAACGTGAAACCTTGATCAACCCCCCTTGACCCAAAAATCCCCATGTGAGCGGGCTGGAAGCCCGCGCTACGGTTTTTGAGGCGGTAAGGCTATAGCATCGCTCATGCCGCCGCGCCTGCGACCGACCCGGGTTGAACATGTCGTCGATGGGTTTCGGCTGCGCTCGCAGCTCTCGACGGCGGCGCTGGATGCGCTGGGAGACGCCGGCGAGCAGCGGCGCCGGGCGATCGACATCCTCAAGGGCGCCCTCTTCCGCGGGCGGATGATCGCCAAGGAGCGGCTGGAGAACGGGGCCGGCGGGATGGAGACGGCGCGGCTGATCTGCGGAATCACCGACGAGGTGGTCGGCGCGCTCTATGATTTCACCACCGTGCACGTCTTCCGCGCCCGCAACCCGACCGAGGGCGAGCGGCTGGCGCTGATGGCGGTGGGCGGCTACGGGCGCGGCGCGCTGGCGCCGTTCTCGGACATCGATCTGCTCTTCCTGCGACCGTACAAGGAGACCGCCCACGCCGAGAGCGTGATCGAGTTCATGCTCTATGCGCTGTGGGATCTGGGCTTCAAGGTCGGCCACGCCTCGCGAACCGTGGCCGAGTGCCTCAAGCTGTCGCGCGAGGACATCACCATCCGCACCTCCCTGCTGGAGGCGCGGCGGCTGACCGGCGACGAGGCCCTGGCGGCGACCCTGATCAAGCGGTTCCGCGAGGAGGTGGTGCGGGGGAGCGGGGCCGAGTTCGTGGCCGCCAAGCTCAAGGAACGCGACGACCGTCACGCCCGGGCCGGGGCGAGCCGGTTCATGGTCGAGCCCAACGTCAAGGAGGGCAAGGGCGGTCTGCGCGACCTGCACACTCTGTTCTGGATCGCGCAATATCTGCGCCCGGGCGACGGCCTGGCGGCGGTGATGCGGCTGGAGATGTTCAACGGCCGCGAAGTGCGGGCGTTCATCCGTGATTTCGACTTCCTGGAGGCGGTGCGCGCTCACCTGCACTTCACGACTGGCCGTCCGGAGGAACGGCTGACCTTCGACGTCCAGCCGGAGATGGCCCGGCGGATGGGCTATTTCGACCGCGCGCGGAAGGGCGGCGACAACACTCCGGCGGTGGAGCGTTTCATGCGCCGCTACTTCCTGATCGCCAAGGAGGTGGGAAGCCTGACCCGCGTCTTCACCGCCAAGCTCGAGGCCGATCATCTGAAGGTCGCGCCGCGGGGGCTTTCGCGGTTCCTGCCGAGCCGGGAGACGCGCGCCAGGCTGAATGAACCCGGCTTTCATATCGAGGGTGGCCGCCTGACCGTGGACGGGCCGGGCGTCTTCGACGAGGATCCGGTGCGGCTGTTGCGCCTGTTCCAGATCGCCGATTTCCGCGATCTCGATCTGCATCCGGACGCCTTCACCGCGGCGACCCGGCGCCTGGGGCTGATCGGCGCCAAGGTCCGCCGCGATCCCGCCGCCGCGGCGGTGTTCCTGGACATCCTGGCGCGCGGAAAGAAGCCGAGGCGGACGCTGGAGCTGATGAACGAAGCCGGCGTGCTGGGGCGCTATCTGCCGGAATTCGGGCGCATCGTCGCCCAGATGCAGTTCAACATGTACCACTCCTACACGGTGGACGAGCACACCCTGCGAGCGGTGGGGATCATCAACGACATCGCCGCCGGACGCTTCGAGGAAGACCATCCGCTGTGCACCGCGATCATGCCGCTGATCGAGGACCGCGAGGCGCTGTTCCTGGCCATGCTGCTGCACGACACCGGCAAGGGTGGCGCCGGCGGCCAAGAAGTGGCCGGCGGACGCGCCGCGCGGCAGGCCTGCGAGCGCCTGGGCCTGGAACGCCGGCGGATCGACCTGATCGCCTGGCTCGTCGAGCACCATCTGATGATGAGCGATTTCGCCCAGAAGCGCGACGTGGCCGACCCGGCGACGGTCGCCGCCTTCGCCGCCGTGGTCGAAAACCCGGAACGCCTGCGCCTGCTGCTGGTCCTGACCGTCGCCGACATCCGCGCGGTGGGACCTGGCGTGTGGAATGGCTGGAAGGGGCAGTTGCTGCGCGAACTCCACGCGGCCACCGAAGCTCTGTTCCGCGGCGGGCGGACCTCGGACGCGGCGGGCGTGGCGCGGCGGCGGCGGGAGGCGGTGGCCTATGACGCGCGCGCGGCGCTGGCCGCCGACCATCCGGATTCGACCGCCTGGTCGGGATCGATGGAGGACGCCTATTTCGTCGCCTTTTCGACGCTGGAGCAGGCTGCCCACATGTCGCTGGCCCACCGCGCGCGGGAGGGAGGCGGGGCGGCGGCGGAGGCGCGCATCCGCGCTGACCGCAACGCCGCCGAGATCGTCGTCGCCGCCCGCGACCGGCGGGCCCTGTTCGCCGATCTCGCCCTGACCCTCTCGACGTTCGGCGGCAATGTCGTGGGGGCGAAGATCTTCACCTCCTCCAGGGGCGAGGCGATCGATGTCTTCTATGTGCAGGACGCCGTCGGCCAGCCGCTGGGCGTCGGCGGCGGGCGCCAGCTCGCCAGACTCACCGCCGCCCTCGAAGCCGCCGGTCGCGGCGAGGCGCCGGGCGCGCCGGCGCCGGCGACGATCGACCTGGGGCGGGCCTCCGCGTTCGCCATTTCGCCGTCGGTGGCCATCGACAACCAGGCGTCGCACCATTCGACCGTGATCGAGGTTTCCGGCCGCGACCGGCCGGGACTGCTGCAAGCCCTGGCGCGAACGCTGTCGGAAGCGGCGCTGTCGATCCAGTCGGCGCACATCGACAACTACGGCGAGCGAGCGGTGGACACCTTCTACGTGGTCGGAGCCGATGGCGAAAAGCTCACCGATCCGGCCCGGAGCGCGGCGGTGCGTCAGCGGCTGCTCGGGGCGCTGGAGGCCGCCGAGAGCCTGGCCATTCCGGCCCGGCTGCCAAGGGCGAGGGCGAGTTCGGGGCGATAGACGATCGCCCGCAAAAGCGGCGGTCGCCGCCGTGCGTCCTGGCGCACGAACGGAGAAACCGGCTAAGCGGGTCAAGGTCATGACCAACACCCCGCCTCCCACCCGCCGCGTGCTTTCCGGGGTGCAGCCGTCCGGCGCGCTGCATCTGGGGAACTATCTGGGCGCACTGGTGAAGTTCGTCGCGCTGCAGGAGAAGGAGGAGTGCCTCTATTGCGTGGTCGATCTGCACGCCATCACCGCCTGGCAGGATCCGGCCCAGCTGGCGGCGCGGACGCGCGAGATCGCGGCGGCCTATATCGCCGCCGGCGTCGATCCGGCCAGGGCGATCATCTTCCCGCAGTCGGCGGTCCCGGAGCACGCCCAGCTGGCCTGGATCTTCAACTGCGTGGCGCGCCTGGGCTGGCTCGACCGGATGACCCAGTTCAAGGAGAAGAGCGGCAAGCACAAGGAGCGCGAGAGCGTCGGTCTCTACACCTATCCGCTGCTGATGGCGGCCGACATCCTGATCTACAAGGCGACCCACGTGCCGGTGGGGGAGGATCAGAAGCAGCACCTGGAGCTGACGCGGGACATCGCCGCGAAGTTCAACCATGATTTCGACGCCGCCGACTTTTTTCCCCTGCCCGAGCCGCTGATCGAGGGACCGGGGGCGCGGGTCATGTCGCTTCGGGACGGGCGCGCCAAGATGTCGAAGTCCGATCCCTCCGACCAATCCCGGATCAACCTCACCGACGACGCCGAGGCCATCTCGGCCAAGGTCCGGCGGGCCAGGACCGATCCCCTGCCGCTGCCGGCCGACGTCGAAGGGCTGAAGGACCGACCCGAGGCCGAGAACCTGGTCGGCATCTACGCGGCGCTGTCCGGCGAGAGCGCGGCGGCGGTGTTGGGGCGCTTCGGCGGCCAGGGCTTCGGGCAAAGTTTCAAGCCGGCTCTGGCCGAGCTGCTGGTGCACAAGCTCGCACCGGTGTCGGGCGAGATGAGACGCCTGATGGCCGATCCGGGCGAGATCGACCGCATTCTCGCCGCCGGCGCCGAGCGGGCGCGGGCGCTGGCGGGGCCGGTGCTGGCCGAGACCCAGCGCATCGTGGGCTTCTGGCCCGGCCCCTGAGTTGCACGGCGGTGGGCGCGGACCCATCTAGCTGCTGACGAGGAAGACACATCGACCATGTTCATCCAGACCGAGACGACGCCCAATCCAGAGGTGCTGAAGTTTCTTCCCGGCCGCGAGGTGCTGGCCGGCGGGACGCGGGAATTCGTGGACGCCGACGCGGCGCGATCCTCGCCGCTGGCGGCCGACCTGATGGCCCTGGACGGGGTGAGACGAGTGTTCTTCGGACCGGACTTCCTCACCGTGACCAAGGGCGCCGACCGTGACTGGTCCCACCTCAAGGCGCCGATCCTGGCGGCGATCATGGACCAGTTCACCTCCGACCGGCCGATCGTCACCGACGCGGAGGCCGACGCGGCCGGCGAGACGGTCTACGAGGGTGAGACCGCGCAGATCGTCGCCGACATCAAGGATCTCCTGGATTCGAAGATCCGACCGGCGGTGGCGCAGGACGGCGGCGACATCCTGTTCTCCAGGTACGAGGCGGATACCGGCGTGGTCTGGCTGCACATGCGCGGCGCCTGTTCGGGCTGCCCCTCGTCCTCGGCGACCCTGAAGTCCGGCGTCGAGAGCATGCTTCGCCACTATGTGCCGGAAGTGACGCGGGTTGAACAGACCGTCTAGCCGCGCCGGCCGCCCGCTCTCTCTCCCTTCCTTTCAGGATACCTCGCCATGCCCGATCGCTTCGACGACGCCGCGCTCGACCAGATTTTCCGCAAGGCGCGGACGCGGAACGGCTGGGCGACCGATCCGCTGCCCGAAGCCCTGCTGCGCGAGGTCTATGATCTGGCCAAGTTCGGACCCACGGCGGCGAATTCGACCCCGGCGCGGTTCGTGTTCGTGGTCAGCGCCGAGGGCAAGGAGAAGCTCGCCTCGGTGTCCGCGGGGAACAACCAGGAGAAGATCCGCCAGGCCCCGGCGACGGTGATCGTCGGCTATGATCTCGATTTTCCCGAAACTCTGCCCAAGCTGTTTCCCCATGCGCCGGACATGAAGGACGGCCTCACCGATCCGGCGGTGGTCGAGCCGATGGCGTTCCGCAACTCCTCGCTTCAGGGCGCCTACCTGATCATCGCCGCGCGCGCCCTGGGGTTGGATTGCGGACCGATGTCCGGATTCAGCAACGCCAAGGTGGACGCCCTCTTCTTCGCCGGCACGAAAATCAAGTCGAACTTCCTCTGCTCGCTGGGCCATGGCACGGAGTTCAACCTCTTCCCGCGCTCGCCGCGCCACGCGTTCGAGGACGTGTGCCAGATCGTCTAGCCGCTCGATGATCGTCCTCGCGCTCGATACCTGCCTGGGAGCGTGTTCGGTCGCGGTCGTCGGCGACGAGGGGACATTGGCGGCGCGGAGCGAGGCGATGAACCGCGGCCACCAGGAGCGCCTGGCGTCGATGGCCCGGGAGGTGATGGCGCGGGCCGGCGTCGGTTTCGGACGCCTCGACCGGATCGCGGTGACGGTGGGGCCGGGATCGTTCACCGGTCTGCGGATCGGCCTGGCGTTCGCCAAGGGCCTGGCCCTGGCGCTCGGCCGGCCGTGCATCGGCGTCGGCTGCCTGGAAGCCCTGGCGGCGGGTGAGGATGCGCCGGGATATCTTCTGGCGGCGATCAGCGCCGGTCGGGGCGGCGTCTATGTCCAGGGTTTCGAGGCCGGCGGACCGGTCTGCGAACCGGCGGCATTGCCCATCGAGACCGCGATCTCGCTTCTCGCCGGACGGCCCGGAGCGGTGATCGTCGGTCCCGGCGCCGGCTTGCTGGCGCCCGCCGCCGGCGATGTCCGTGTCGTCGAAACCCCGGCCCCGGCGGCGGAGGTGGTGGCGCGGATCGCGCGGATCGCGCCCCCGGCGCCCCCGAGGCCGATGTATCTGCGGGCGCCGGACGCGAGGCCCCGGGCGCCATGATCATCCGCCCGGCCACCGTGGCCGACCTCGAGGTCCTCGCCGCCCTTCACGCCCTCTGCTTCGCCGCGCCCTGGAGCGCCTCGGAGTTGGCCACTCTGCTGGCCACGCCCGGCGCGTCCGCCCTGATGGCGGAGGACGCGGACTCTCCGGCGGGGTGGGTGATGATCCGGCGTGCGGCCGACGAGGCCGAGGTGCTGACCCTGGCCACCGCGCCCGACCACCGTCGACGGGGCGTCGGCCGCGCCCTGCTGCGGGCGGCCTGCGCCTCGGCGACCGCCCAGGGCGCGGGCCGGATGCTGCTCGAGGTCGCCGGGGACAATGCCGCGGCGGCGAGGCTCTACGCCAGCGAGCGCTTCGAGGCGGTGGGGACGCGGCCGGCCTACTACGTCCGCGCCGGCGGCGGCGCCGCGGACGCGGTCGTGCTGTCGCGCCCGCTTAACAGGGCGGGGGCTTAGGGCCTATGCTCGCCTCCTCGCCCGATCGGGCCGCGTGGGAGCTTCCGCTTGGATCGACTGGAGAAGATGTGCATCGAGAAGGGCATGCGGATGACCGAGCAGCGCCGGGTCATCGCGCGGGTTCTGTCGATGGCCAGCGATCATCCCGACGTCGAGGAATTGCACCGCCGCGCCCACGCGGTCGATCCGCACATCTCGATCGCCACCGTCTATCGCACCGTGCGCCTGTTCGAAGAGTCCGGAATCCTCACCCGGCACGACTTCCGCGACGGCCGTTCGCGCTATGAGGAGGCGGGCGAGATTCATCATGATCATCTCATCGACATGAAGAGCGGCAAGGTGGTGGAATTCGTCGATGACGAAATCGAGGCCCTGCAAGCGGCCATCGCCCGCAGGCTCGGCTACCGCCTCGTCGATCACCGGCTGGAACTCTATGGCGTCCCGGTGGAGGAGTAGGGACGTGGATATGCCCGGGCTCGATCGGGATTGCGCGAGCGCCGCCGCGCCCAAGCGCCTGTTCATCAAGACCTATGGCTGTCAGATGAACGTCTATGACAGCGAACGCATGGCCGATCTGCTGGCGCCGCTGGGTTATGTGGCGAGCGACACCGCCGAAGGGGCGGATCTGGTGGTGCTGAACACCTGCCATATCCGCGAGAAGGCGACCGAGAAGGTCTATTCGGAACTCGGCCGCCTAAAGGCGATGAAGGCCCGCGCCCGGGCGGCGGGCGGCCAGATGCTGCTGGCGGTGGCCGGCTGCGTGGCGCAGGCCGAGGGCGCCGAGATCATGGCCCGCCAGAGCGCGGTCGATGTGGTGGTCGGACCGCAGTCGTATCACCGGCTGCCCGAACTGATCGCCCGAGCCCACCGGGCCGCCGGCGAGCGCCTGGCCGCCGACTTCGCGCCGCGGGAGAAGTTCGACAGCCTGGGGGTTGCGCGCGGCGCGACGGGGGTGAGCGCCTTCCTCACCGTCCAGGAAGGCTGCGACAAGTTCTGCACCTTCTGCGTCGTGCCCTACACGCGGGGCGCGGAATACTCGCGGCCCGCCGCCGCCATCGAGAGCGAGGCGCGCGCCCTGGCGGCGAAGGGCGTGCGCGAGGTGACCCTGCTCGGCCAGAACGTCAATGCCTATGAGAACGACGACGGCGGCGGCCTCGCGGGCCTGATCCGGCGCCTGGCGGCGATCTCCGGCCTCGATCGCATCCGATACACCACCAGCCATCCGCGCGACATGGACGAGGCCCTGATCGCCGCCCACGGCGAGGTGGAGAGCCTGATGCCCTATCTGCATCTGCCGGTGCAATGCGGTTCGGACAGGGTGCTGAAGCTGATGAATCGCGGCCACACCGCCGAGCATTATCGGCGGATCGTCGAGCGGGCGCGCGCCGCGCGGCCGGACCTGGCGCTTTCGGGAGATTTCATCGTCGGCTTTCCCGGCGAGCGCGCGGCCGATTTCGAAGACACCTTGAGCCTCGTCCGCGACGTGGGCTACGCGAGCGCGTTTTCGTTCAAATACTCCCGCCGGCCGGGGACGCCGGCCGCCGCCATGGCCGGCCAGGTGGAGGAGGTGGAAAAGGTCGATCGCCTGGCCCGGCTGCGGAGCCTGATCGCCGGGCAGCAGGCGGCGTTCAACGCCGGCACGGTCGGGCGCACCGCGCCGGTGCTGTTCGAAAAGCCGGGGCGGCGCGATGGGCAGGTGACCGGCCGCAGTCCCTGGCTGCAGGCGGTGCATTGCGAAGCTCCCGCCAGCCTGATCGGCGCGATCGCGCCGGTGGAGATCATCGGCGCTTCCCCCGGAAGCCTTTCCGGGCGGCTCGCCCGGGAGCGCGCTTGAGCCGCGGCGTCTCCGAGTTTCTGCCGCTAGGCGAAGAGGCGGCGCGGGCCGTGGCGGGGCCGGGCGGTCGCCACGCGGCCCTGATCGAGGACGCTTTTCATGTGCTGTTGGAAACGCCCGGCGGCGGGGTGTCGCTGAACGGCGAGGCCAAGGCCCGTCGGGGCGCGCGGTTGGCCATCGAGGCCCTGTCGGCTCGGGTGGCCGCGAAGCTCGAGGTGACACCGGCCGATGTGCGGGTGGCCATCGACCACGCGCGGGCCGGCCCTGGCGCCGGCGCGCCTGGCGCAATTCGCCGGGGAACGGTGGGCGCGCGCACGGTGGGCCAGGCTCACTACCTGGAGGCGTTGGCCCGCCACGACCTGGTGTTCGGCCTCGAACCGGCCGGAACCGGCAAGACATTTCTCGCCGTCGCCCACGGCGCCAGCCTGCTGCGCTCGGGCGAGGTGGAGCGGCTGGTGGTCACCCGGCCAGCGGTGGAGGCCGGCGAGCGCCTGGGCTTTCTGCCCGGCGACCTGACCGAAAAAGTCGATCCCTACATGGCGCCGGTATGGGAGGCGATGATCGATATCCTGGGCGCCGAGGCCCTGCGGCGGCGGCGCGAACGCGGGGAGATCGAGGTGGCCCCGATCGCCTTCATGCGCGGGCGGACGCTCAGCCACGCCTTCGTCATCGTCGATGAGGCGCAGAACACCTCGCGGCTGCAAATGAAGATGGTCCTCACGCGCCTCGGCGAAGGCTCGCGGATGGCGGTGACGGGCGATCCGAGCCAGATCGATCTGGTCAATCCGGCCGACTCCGGCCTGCCCCACGCGGTCTCGATCCTGGAAGGGGTGGAGGGCGTGGCGGTGACCCGGTTCACGGCCGCCGACGTGGTGCGTCATCCGCTGGTCGGGCGGATCGTCACCGCCTACGACGCCGCCGCCGCGGGTCCCCGGCCATGATCGAGGTGCTGGTTCGCGAACCGGCGTGGACGCGGGCGCTGCCGCGCGCCCGCTCGCTGGCGCGGCGCGGCGCCGAGGCCGCGGCGGGGCGCGGCGCCGAACTCACCGTGGTGCTGGCCGACGACGCCGCGGTGGGCGAGCTCAACGGACGTTTCCGGGGCGCCCGGGCGCCGACCAACGTCCTGGCTTTTCCCGCCGCCAGCGGACCGGGCGGTTCCATCGGCGAGGTGATCCTCGCCTTCGGTGTCTGCGCGCGGGAAGCGGCGGCCCAGGGCAAGACCCTGGCCGATCACATGCGCCACCTGACCATCCATGGCGTCCTTCATCTGATGGGCTATGATCATCAGTCCGACGAGGAAGCCGAACACATGGAGGCGTTGGAGGCGCGCGCGCTCGCCACTCTCGGCGTCATCGATCCCTATCGTCACGTCCTGCAAGCGGGAGACCATGTCCAGCACGGCCGATGACACGGCGGGCCCGCGGGTCCGGGTCGGCGTCTGGCGGTCCTTGCTGGGGCGGTTCGGCCTGACCTCCGGGCGCGACCGCGCCGCCCCGGAAGCCAGCGCGGAGAGCCGGGCCGGCGCCGAGCTGATGAGCCAGGCCCAGGCATTCCAGACCCTGCGGGTCGGGGACGTGATGACTCCGCGGGCCGACATCAGGGCGGTGGAACTGGCCGCCGATCTCGGGGCGGTGGTCGCCGCCTTCGCCGAAAGCGAGCACTCGCGCCTGCCGGTCTATCGCGGAAGTCTCGACGACCCGGTCGGGTTCGCCCACATCAAGGATGTCTTTCGCCTGCTGGCCCGGCCGGCGATCGGCAAGACGGCGAGCGGCGCGGTGCTGCTGCGGCTGAAACGTGAAACCCTCTATGTGCCGCCCTCCATGCGGGCCGCCGACCTGCTGGTGAGGATGCAGGCCAGCCGCATCCACATGGCCATGGTCATCGACGAGTTCGGCGGCGTCGATGGCCTGGTGACGCTGGAGGATCTGATCGAATCGGTGGTTGGCGAGATCGACGACGAACACGACGAGGCCGCCGCCATTCCGATCGTGGCCCGTTCCGGAGGCGTCTTCGAGGTCGATGCCCGCGCTCCCCTCGAGGAGCTGGAGAGCGCGCTCGGACGAACCCTGGCCACCGAGGAGATCGAGGAGGAAGACATCGAGACCGCCGCCGGCCTGGTCACCGCCCTGGCGGGGCGCGTGCCGCAGCGGGGAGAAGTCATCGCCCATCCTTCGGGCCTGGACTTCGAGATAACCGACGCCGACCCGCGCCGGGTCAAGCGCCTGCGCGTCCGCCCGACGGCTTCAACTGAGATTCGGATGCCCGCGGCGGATGGGTAGGGCGTTCCACCCCCCCGCGCGCATCGCGCTTGCGGCCTTGCGCCCCCTCCACCCCTGCGGGGTCCCCCTCCCCCGCAAGAGGGCGGGGGAGGGTGAAGTGTGTTCCATCCTCCCCTGCGCCTCTTCGCGGGGGAGGTGGCGCGGCGCTCTTGCGCCGTGACGGAGGGGGCGCAAAGCGGCGGCCTCGGCGCCTCGTCCATGGGACCATGGGTCGATCGCTCGCTGGCGGTAGCCGCCGGCGTCGCCGCGGCGCTGGCCCATCCGCCTTGGGGCTTGACCCCCGGGCTGTTGGGTTTCGGACTGGTGCTGTGGCTGACGGACCGGACCCGTTCCGGGCGCCCGTTGCGGTCGGCCTTCCTGCGCGGCTGGCTGGCCGGGGCGGGCTATTTCGCGATCTCGCTGATGTGGCTGGCCGAGCCGTTCCAGATCGACGCCGCCGAGCAGGGATGGATGGCGCCCTTCGCGGTGGTCATCGTGGCGCTGGGCATGGCGCTGTTCTGGGCAGCGGCGGCGCTCGTCTATCGGGCGTTCGCCGGCCGAGGCCCCCTGAGAGTGGTTCTGTTCGCCGGATGCCTGGCGGGCGCGGAATGGCTGCGCGGGCATGTTCTCACCGGCTTTCCCTGGGATCTCCCGGGCGAAGCCTGGCGGGCGGGATCGGCGCCATCGCAGGCGGCGTCGCTGGTCGGGGCCTACGGACTCACCTGGCTGACCATCGCCGCGGTCGCCACCGTGGCCCTGGTCCAGGAATGGCGGCGTGGCTGGATGGTGATGATCGGCGGCGCCGCGACCCTGATCGCGCTCTTCGTCTTCGGCGCCGCGCGCCTGGCCCATCCGCCGCTGGCCGCGCCGGGCGGACCCACCCCCACTCTGCGCATCGTCCAGGCCGACGTGCCGCAGGAATCCAAATACGATCAGCGCCGCTTCGCCGGCATCGTCGGTCGCTATGTGACCTTGACCGCCCGGCCTTCGGCGAGGCCGGCGGACATCGTGATCTGGCCCGAAGGCGCGGTGCCGGCGGCGCTGGAAGACTATCTGGCGCCGGGAACCTGGACGCGACAGGCGGTGATGGGCGCGCTCGCCCCCGGCCAGACCCTGCTGGTCGGCGGCTACCGGTGGAGCGGCGATGGCCGGCCGATCGCCTACAACAGCCTGGCCGCATTCCGCCGGACCTCCAACGACCTCGTCCCCGCCGGCCTCTACGACAAGTATCGCCTGGTGCCGTTTGGCGAATTCATGCCGCTGGATTCCCTCGCCTCGCGCCTGGGGATCAAGCAGTTCGTGCATGTCGGCGACGGCTTCGCGTCCGGGCCGCCGCCTCGGCCCCTGGCCATCGCCGGCATCCCGCCGGTCCAGCCCCTGATCTGCTACGAGAGCCTGTTCCCGGGCCTGGCGCGCGAAGGGCGCGCGCCTCGTGGCGTCCGGGCCCGCTGGATCGTCAATGTCTCCAACGACGCCTGGTTCGGCTCCGGCAGCGGCCCGCGCCAGCACCTCAACCTCGCCAGCTATCGGGCCATAGAGGAAGGCCTGCCGATGGTCCGCGCCACCCCGACCGGGATATCGGCGGTGATCGACGCCTTCGGCCGAGTTCCGGCCGGCGAGGAACTGGGACACGGGGTCCTGGGCGTGATCGACGCGCCCCTGCCGCCGGCCTCCCGGCCGACCCTCTACAGCCGGCTGGGGGACTGGCCGTTCCTGATCATGCTGATCCTTTCGCTGGCCGGCGCGCGTTGGCCATGGCGCAAGCCGATGGAGGTCTAGATGGAGCGCGCGCACCTTCCGCTGCGCACCTTCGGACGCACCCGGTCGCGAACGCTGAGGTCTCGGCCCGCCGCGCTTCTCGCCGAACTGTTGCCGGGACTGGCGACGCCGACGGCGCCCTTCGATCCGCGGACGATCGCCCCCGGGGCGTCGGAGGTCTGGCTGGAGATCGGGTTTGGCGGCGGCGAGCATCTCTGCGCTCAGGCGGCCCGCAGGCCCGACGTGCTGCTTCTCGGCGCCGAACCGTTCGTCAACGGCGTGGCCAGCGCGCTCGGGCATATCGACAGGTCGGCGCTCGGCAACGTGCGCATTCACGCCGGCGACGGGCGAGAACTGATGGCGGCGCTGCCCGACGCGAGCATCGATCGGTTGTTCCTGCTGTTCCCGGACCCCTGGCCCAAGCTTCGCCACCACAAGCGCCGCCTGATCGGGGTGGAATTCATCGCCCAGGCGGCGCGGGTGATGCGGCCGGCGGCGGTCCTGCGGTTCGTCACCGACTGGGCCGACTATGCCGGGTGGACGCTCGAACGGTTCGCCGCCGCCGCCGCCGATTTCCGCTGGACCGCCGGGCGGGCCGACGACTGGAGGGTCGCCCCGGCCGATCATTTTCCAACCCGCTATGAGCGCAAGCAGCTGGGCGATTGCGCGCCGATCTGGCTGGAATTCGAGCGGGTCTGACGCCGGCTGGCGCCCGGTCGCCTCGATTTTTGCGCCCGGGTCGGCCACAAGGGCGGTCATGAAGTTTCTCGACCAGTGCAAGATCTACATCCGCTCGGGTGACGGCGGCGGCGGAGCGGTTTCGTTCCGGCGCGAAAAATTCATCGAATACGGCGGTCCGGACGGGGGTGACGGGGGCCGTGGGGGTGATGTGTGGATCGAGGCGGTGGAGGGGCTGAACACCCTCATCGACTATCGCTATCATCAGCATTTCAAGGCCAAGACCGGCGTCCACGGGATGGGCCGCAACCGATCCGGCGCCGCCGGGGCGGACGCTGAGCTGAAGGTTCCGGTGGGCACCCAGGTGTTCGCCGAGGACGGCGAGAGGCTGATCGCCGATCTGGATCATGCCGGCATGCGAATGCGTCTGGCGGCGGGAGGCAACGGCGGCTTCGGCAACAGCCATTTCAAGGGACCGGTGAACCAGGCCCCCCGGCGGGCCAATCCGGGTCTGGAAGGAACCGAGTCGTGGATCTGGCTGCGGTTGAAGCTGATCGCCGATGTCGGCATCGTCGGCCAGCCGAACGCCGGCAAATCGACCTTCCTGGCGGCGGTGTCGGCCGCGACGCCGAAAATCGCCGACTATCCCTTCACCACCCTCACGCCGCACCTTGGGGTGGTGGATCTGTCGCCGAGCGAGCGCTTCGTGGTCGCCGACGTGCCGGGCCTGATCGAGGGCGCATCGGAGGGCGCGGGCCTGGGCGTGCGGTTTCTGGGCCACCTGGAGCGCACGGCGGTGCTGATTCACATGATCGACGCCGTCGCGGAGGACCCGGTCGCCGCGTGGCGGGCGATCCGCGCCGAACTTTCGGCCTATGGCGCGGGCTTGGCTGAAAAGCCGGAACTGGTGGCGCTGAACAAGATCGACGCCCTGGACGCCGATCAGCGCGGAGCCAAGTGCGCCGCTCTGCGCGCCGCGTCGGGCGCGACGCCGTATCTGATCTCGGCGGTTTCCGGAGAGGGGGTGCGAGCCTTGCTGCGCGCGGCCCATGACCGTATCGCGCGCCGCGAGGGGCAGCCGGCTCGGGCGCCGGCCGGCGCCTGGGAACCGTGAACCTGCTCGGCGACGCGCGGCTGATCGTGCTCAAGGTCGGCTCGGCTCTGGTCGCCGGCGGCGCCGAGGGGACGCCGAACCGCGGCTGGCTGACGGGCATCGGCGCCGATCTCGCCCGCCTGCGGAGCCGCGGTCAAAAGGCGATCGTCGTATCGTCCGGGGCCGTGGCGCTCGGCCGAGGTCGATTGGGCTTCGGCGCCAAGGCGCTGATCCTGGCCGAGAAGCAGGCGGCGGCGGCGGCCGGCCAGTCGGTTCTGATGCGCGCGTGGGAAGAGGCGCTGGCGCCGTGGGGCCTGGTCGCCGCGCAGATCCTGCTCACCCTCGACGATACCGAAGCGCGCCGGCGCTTCCTGAACGCGCGCGCCACGCTCACCACCTTGCTCGACCTCGGCGCGATCGCGGTGGTCAACGAGAACGACACGGTGGCGACGCAGGAACTGCGATACGGCGACAACGACCGCCTGGCCGCTCGGGTGGCGCAGATGGTCGGCGCCGATCTGCTGGTCCTGCTTTCCGACGTCGATGGCCTCTATACCGCCGATCCGAGACATGACGCGGCGGCGCGGCACGTGCCGGTGGTGCATGACATCACTTCCGAGATCGAAGCCATGGCGGGATCGGCCAACGGCGGTGGCCTGGGAAGCGGCGGCATGGCGACCAAGATCGCGGCCGCGCGCATCGCCGCCGGCGCGGGATGCGCGACCCTGATCGCGCTGGGCCGCGACGAGAGCCCGCTGAAGGCGGTGGAGAACGGGGTCAGATCGACCCTGTTCGCGCCAACCACGACTCCGGCCGCCGCCTACAAATCGTGGATCGCCGGATCTCTGGCGCCGCAGGGATCGCTGGTCGTGGACGATGGCGCGGTGGCCGCCCTTCGGACCGGCAAGAGCCTGCTGGCGGCGGGAGTGCGGTCCGCCGACGGCGCCTTCGGCAAGGGCGATGCAGTGGTGCTGCGCGACCTCGGCGGCCGGGAACTGGGCCGCGGCCTGTCGCGATATGACGCCGCCGACGCACGGAGAATTCTCGGTCTGCGATCCGACGCCATCGCCGATGCCCTGGGCTACGCCGCCGGACCCATGGTCCACGCCGATGATCTGGCCCTGACCCGGCGCGGGCGAGAGGATTGAACGGTGAGGGCGGCGTCCGTCCCGCGCGCGAAGATCGGCCTGGCGCTGGCGCCGGGCATGCGCGTGGGCCTTTACGGCGGCTCGTTCAATCCCGCCCACTCCGGCCACGCCCACGTCGCGGAAACGGCTCGAAGGCGTCTGGGCCTGCGGCGGGTGATCTGGCTGGTGTCGCCGGGCAACCCGCTGAAAGCCGGACAAGGAAGGGCCGGTCTGAAGGTCCGGGTCGAGGGGGCGGCGGCCTTCGCCCGCGGTCCGTCGATGCGGGTCAGCGACGCCGAAGCGCGGCTCGGATCGCCCTACACGGTCGATACGGTGCGGGCGCTCAAGGCGCGGTATCCCACCGTGCGGTTCGTCTGGATCATGGGCGCCGACGGCTTGGCCGGATTTCACGCCTGGCGAGGCTGGCGGCGAATTCTGAACGAGATTCCCGTCGCCGTGGTGGCGCGGCCGGGATATGGCCTCAAAGCCCTCGGCTCGCCGGCGGCGCGGCGGTTCGCCGGCGCGCGGGTGGACGAGCGAGCGGCGCGCCTGCTGGCGGACATGGCGCCGCCGGCCTGGATGTGGCTCACGGCGCCGCTGAACGCCGCCTCCTCGACCGCCTGGCGCGAATCATCCTCACCCTGGCCGGCCGCTCCGTGATAGGGGATGGAGTCCTCGAGATCGTTCCACAGGAGCTTCCAGCTGAGTCGCAAGCCCGCGCCGAGCCCGCAACCGGGACCCGGAACCATTATCCCCGCCCCGGTGATCACGGCCGGGCGGACGCCGCTCGAAACGCTCATCCTCAACCGGCTCGATGACGAGAAGGCCCAGGACATCGTGTTCATCGACCTGGGCGAGCGCAGTTCCGTGGCCGACGGCCTGATCATAGCCTCGGGCCGTTCGCACCGGCACGTCGGGGCGATGGCCGACCATCTCCTGCGCGCCCTGAAGGATGGTGGCCACGGACGCGCCAAGTCCGAGGGACTGCCTCACTGCGACTGGGTGCTGATCGACGCCGGCGACGTGATCGTCCACCTGTTCCGTCCGGAAGTGCGCAGCTTCTACAACATCGAGAAGATCTGGTCGGTCGATCCCCCCACTCATGCGGCGGTCAGCTGACGAGGTTTCGCGCCGGTGAAGGTGAGGCTGTTGTGCGTCGGCAGGCTGGGCGGCGCGCCCGAGGCGCACCTCGCCCTCGACTACGCCGCCAGGGCGACGGCGGCCGGCCGGGCGCTGGGGTTGGGACCCGTCGAAATCGTCGAAATTGAACCGCGGAAGAAGGGCAGGTCGGCGGAGGGCGCGGCCATCCTGCGGCTGGCGGGGTCGGCGACCCTCATCGCCTGCGACGAGCATGGCGTCGCGCCGACCTCGCGGGGTGTCGCCGAATTGATCGGCCGCCTGCGCGACGAGGGGACGCGGGAGCTCGCCGTGGCCATCGGCGGCGCCGATGGGCTGGACGCCACGGTGCTGGTGGCGGCGGCGCGGCGTCTGGCCTTCGGCCCGCAGACCTGGCCGCACGCCCTGGCGCGCGTGATGCTGGCCGAGCAGGTCTATCGCGCGGCGACGATCCTCGCCGGCTCGCCCTATCACCGCGAGTGACGATGGCGACCGGTGGACGCCTGGGATTGGCGACCCTGCTCCTTGCCGGCCTGCTCGCCCCCCCCGGCCTGGTCCGCGCGTCGGGGCCGGCCATCGCGGCGGCCAGGGCGCGGCTGTCCCAGCTCAATCTCCAGGAAGCCGCCCTCGCCGAGCATGTGGCCGCCAACCGCGGGGAACTGGCGCGGCTTCTGGGCGCCCTCGAACTCTATGGGCGTGACCCGCCTCCGGCCCTGCTGGTCAGTCCCCGGGACGCCAAGGGCGCGGTTCGCGCGGCGATCCTGATCAGGGCCATGACCCCGGTGCTCGAAGCGCGCGCGCGCGCTCTGTCCGATCAGGTGCGAAGCCTGTCCGTGACCCGACGACAGGTCGCCGCCGCCAGCGGCGAGCTGTTTGCCGCCGAAAGCGCCGTGGCCGACCGCGGGCGAAGGCTGGAAGGAGTCGCCGAGGACGCGGACCTGCTCGCACCGGTGGGCAGGGCCGCCGCCCCGCGCGGCGCGGCGCCGGCCAGCCTTCTGCAGCCGGTCGCGGGTGAGGTCGCGGTCGGCTTTCACGGCCGGCTCCCGGACGGCGCTCCGTCAAGGGGACTTTCGATCCGCGCCGCGCCCGGAGCGGCGGTGGTGAGCCCGGCGGCGGCGCTGGTGGACTATGCCGGCCCGCTCGATGGCTGGGGAGAGGTGATCATCTTGCGCGGCGCCGGGGGATATCACATGGTGCTTTCGGGCATGGGCAAGGTCGAGGTGGCGGCAGGCCAGGCCGTCCTGGCGGCCGAGACGGTGGGCCGCATGGCCTCCGGCGGCGGATCGGCGCCGGAACTCTATTTCGAGGTGCGTGTTGGAGAGGCGCCCACCGATCCGGCGCGGCTGATGGCGAGAGCCGATCGGAGCGCCGGTCGGTGAGAGGAATGTTAATCGACGGGCGCCTTAATTCCGGCCTTCCTGGGAGTCATGCGGCGGGACCATGAGACAGTATCTTCTTATCGGCGCGGCGGCCTTCGTCCTCGGGGCGGGCTCCATGGCCTATGTCAGCCAGACGGCGCGCGCCACGCCGGAACCGCGCGCCCAGACCTATCACATGCTCGAGCTGTTCGGGAACGTGGTCGATCTCGTCGAGCGCCAGTATGTCACGCCGGTCGATGACAAGAAGCTGATCGGGGCCGCTCTCGACGGCATGCTCACGTCGCTGGATCCACACTCCAACTACCTCAACCCCGAGGAATTCGGGGAAATGCAGGACCAGACGCGCGGCGAATACGGCGGCCTGGGCCTGGAGATCACCAGCGAAGACGGAGTGGTCAAGGTGATCTCGCCGATGGACGGGACCCCGGCCGCGCGCGCCGGGATCAAGGCCGGCGACTACATCACCGCGGTCGATGGCCAGACCGTGCTGGGCCTGAGTGTCAACGACGCCGTCAAGCAGATGCGCGGCAAACCCGGCGAGATCGTCACCCTGACCATCGCGCGGGAAAAGACCGACCCCTTCGACGTCAAGCTGGCCCGCGAGATCATCCAGCCCAAGTCGGTGACCTACAAGGCGGAGGGCGACTACGGCTATCTGCGCCTGGCTGGCTTCAACGAAAAGGCCACCGACGAGACCCGGGCCGCGATCGCCGATCTGCGGGCCAAGAACCCGCACATGAAGGGCCTGGTTCTCGATCTGCGCAACAATCCCGGCGGTCTGCTCGACCAGGCGGTGGGCGTGGCCGATCTCTTTCTCAACGGCGGCGAGGTGGTCTCGCAGCGCGGTCGAGATCCGCGCGACATCGAGCGTTACAACGCCAAGCCGGGCGACAAGCTGAACGGCCTGCCGGTGGTGGTGCTGATCAATTCCGGTTCGGCCTCGGCCGCGGAGATCGTCGCCGGCGCCCTGCAGGATCGCAAACGCGCCGCCCTCGTCGGCCTGACCAGCTTCGGCAAGGGGTCGGTGCAGACCGTGATTCCGCTTCGCGGGGGCCTGGATGGCGCGGTCAAGCTGACCACCGCGCGCTACTACACCCCGTCGGGACGCTCGATCCAGAAGACCGGCATCGAGCCGGACCTGGAGGTCGCCGAAACCCGCGAGGAGGCGCAGCAGGTGGCCAACGAGGCCTTCCAGTTCAGCGAGGCCAGCTTCCACAACGCGCTCAACGCCGACGAAGGCAAGGTGCGCAAGGGCGCTCACGCTCCGGCCGAAGCGCCGCCCGCCGCGTTCGACGAGAAGAAGGGCGACTTCCAGCTCGACCGCGCGCTGGAAGTGCTCAAGTACGGATCGGTCGAGGCCACGCCAAAGCTTCCCAAGCCGACCGCGACCCTGGCCGAGGCGGCGGCGATGCGCGCCGCCCACGGGGCCACCGTGAAGCCCGGCGCCGTCGTTGCCACACCGGCTACGAAGCCCAACTAGAGGGCTGTCGCGCCTTGTCGCTTCGTTAACCAAAAGCCGCGACCTTTAGGGCCTCGATGCCAGAGTCCCTAAGGGTCATGTTCGCCAAGCCACCACCCCCACGTCCGATCGTCGCCGCGCGCCCGAACAAGCCCGCGCGGACCGGCGCGCCGATCGCCGCCGCCGGCGCGGTGATGATGTTCGGTTGCGCCGCCGCCATCCTGGTGGCGGTGACCGGCGACCCCAAGGCGGGAACGCCGACGGTCCGGCTCGCGGTGGCTCACATCGGCGAGGTCAGTGGCGGCCCGACCACCTGGAGTGATGTCTCCATCCCTTCCGATCCGAATGGCCCCGTCAGGACCGATGACGTGGCGGTCGATCTGACCACCACGCCCGAAACCGTCGCCGACGCCGGTCCGATGGATGGCCAGGCGGTGATCACCCTGCCGGGCGTCGATGGTGTCAGCCACGCCTTTTCCAGCGGCGGACTTGCTCAGTCGCCGATCGCCGGACTGTTTCTCCAGCGGCCCGGGGGTGATCTGCCGATCATCGCGCCCGATGGGCGGACGGCGGCCATGGCCTATGCCCGTCCCTTCACGCCCAACGGCAAGCCGCGCGTGGCGCTGGTGATCGGCGGCCTGGGCCTCAACGCCAAATCGACTCGCCAGGCGATCGACAGCCTGCCACCCGAGGTCACCCTCTCGTTCGCGCCCTACGCCGACGGCCTCCAGGGCTGGATCGACATGGCGCGGGCGGCTGGCCACGAGGTGCTCCTGGAAACGCCCATGGAGCCCAAGGACTACCCCGAAAACGATCCGGGACCCTACACCCTGATGGCCGACTCGCGGGCGGATGAGACGGTTCACCGGCTGGAGTGGCTGCTGTCGCGCGCCACCGGCTATTTCGGCGTGACCAACTATCTCGGCTCGAAGTTCACCGCCTCCCCCACCGCCATGAACACTTTCGCCGGCGCGCTGCGCTCCCGCGGCCTGGCGTTCATCGACGACGGCACGGCCGCGCGCGCCGGCGGCGGCATTCCTCGCGCCTCCGCTGACCGGATCATCGACGATCAGCTTTCCGCCGACGCCATCGACCGGCAGTTCGCGGCGCTGGAGACTCAGGCCACCCGCACCGGCCGGGCGCTCGGCTCGGGCTTCGCCTACCCGGTGACGCTCGAAGAAGCGGCCAAGTGGGCCAGCGCGCTTTCCGCTCACGGCTTCCAACTGGCGCCGGCGTCCGCGGTGATGGTCCAGCGCTGAGCGACGAGGCGGACCTCGCGCGCTTTCGCCCCAACGTCGGCGTGGTGCTGATACGCGAGGACGGCAAGGTCTGGCTCGGGCGGCGGGCTCGATCCCCGGGACCGCGCAACTGGCAGTTTCCGCAAGGCGGGGTCGATGAGGGCGAGGCGCCGCTGGCCGCGGCCGTCCGCGAACTCAGGGAAGAAACCGGCGTCACCTCGGTCCGCCTGATCGGACAGACCACCGAGTGGCTCGCCTACCGCTTTCCCCCCGAACACCGGAGCGCCAAGGCGGCGCGCGGCTGGCGGGGCCAGAAGCAGCTCTGGTTCGCCTTCCGATTCCTCGGCGCGGACAGCGAAATCGATCTCGAGGCGCACGGCGATGTCGAGTTCGACGCCTGGCGCTGGGTCGATATCCACCAGGCTCTGGAAACCGTCGTGGCCTTCAAGGCCGAGACCTATCGCCAGGTCATCGACGCCTTTCGAAACCTCACGCTGGGGGACGCCCGCGGCGGCTGAGGGCGGCCCGGACCAGCCCCCACGCCGCGACCGCCGCCCATGCCGCCTCCATCAGAAAGGCCGAGAGATTGAAGTCGTGGGTCAGCGAAATCATCACCAGGCAGGCGCCGGCCAGATTAAGGGCCAGGGACGGCGCTCTCGTCGCGTCCAGCCTGTGAATCTGCGCGCCGGCGTAGGCGCCCAGCATCAGCGCCACCCCCACCAGGCCGGCGGCGTCAGTCAACAGGTGCACGCTCAGGCCGGCGTCTTGGTCTCGCTGTAGATCATCTCGGAGGTGTCGGCGTTGCGCTGGGAAGGCGTGCCATCGGCCTTGCGGATGGTGGTCAGCACCAGGGCTTCGTTCTTGCCGTCGCCACTATGCTCCCAGGACCGAGTGGTGAATTCCTGGGCGCCGTTGACGTTCTTGTCGTTGCGGTAGAGCGTCCAGTCGCGGCTGACCGCGGCCCAGTTATGCAGGGCGATGACGATCGGCTTGGCCGGCGCTTCCCGGTCGATCGGATGGATGATGTCCACATGGCATTGGCCGGGGTTCGAGCCCTTGGCCAGAACCGTGAGCTGATAGCCGGGCTGCTTCATCGACCAGTTGTCGCCCGATTTGCGGTAACCGATGCTCTTGGCGATCTTGGCGAGGTCGCCGCCCTGGACCAGGGGAATGCACACCCGTTCCAGCACGTTGAGCACCGCGATCGCGGTTGGATCGGTGGGCGGCGCCGGTGGCGGCGGCGGCGGCGGCGGAGCCTCGGGCGCGATGGGGGCGACCGCCGGTGCGGCCGAGCCATCCGGAGCGGCGGGCGTCGGCGATGGGGCGACGGGTGCGGTCGCCGGCGGGGCGGAAGCCGGAGGCGCCGAAATCGACGCGCTGGGTGCGCTGTTCTGGGCGAAGGCGACGGGGGCGAGCCCCGCGACGGCGGCGAGGCTGGCGAGAGCGAGACGCATGGGGTGAATTCTCCCTAGATCCTAAGAGGCCGGCGGCGAAGGTCCCAGTCGGGTCCGCCCAACCACCCTAGCCAAACAATTCGCCCCGCGCGAGATCGGCGTCAGGCCACCGGCGCGGCGTATTCGGCGAGGATCGTCAGCCCTTGCGGGGTGACGTCGGCAAACCCGCCCCTGACTTCGTAGGCGTGGGCGACGCCGGCCTCGTAGACCATCACGCGGCCCTCCTTTAGCGTGGTCATGAACGGCGCGTGACCGGCGAGCACGCCGAAGTCGCCTTCCGATCCTGGCGCATCGACCTGATCGACGAGGCCACTGAAGAGTTCGTGCTCCGGCGAGACGAGGGCGAAGTGAAGCTTCTCGGTCACGCTCTCAGGCCTCCGCCGCCAGCTTTTCGGCCTTGGCGACCGCCTCGTCGATACCGCCGACCATACGGAAGGCGGTTTCGGGCAAGTGATCGTAGTCGCCTTCGCAAACCGCCTTGAACGACCGGATCGTCTCCTCCAGCGGCACGAACACGCCGGGCTGGTTGGTGAAGGCCTCGGCCACGTGCAGGGGCTGCGAGAGGAACTGGCTGATCTTCCGCGCCCGGGCGACGGTGACCTTGTCCTCCTCGGAAAGCTCGTCCATCCCCAGGATGGCGATGATGTCCTTCAGCGCCTTGTACTGCTGAAGGATTTCCTGCACCCGGCGGGCGACCTGATAATGCTCGTCGCCGATCACCAGCGGATCGAGGATTCGCGAGCTGGAATCCAGCGGATCGACGGCGGGGAAGATGCCCATGGCGGCGATATCCCGGCTGAGCATGGTGGTAGCGTCGAGGTGGGCGAAGGACGTGGCCGGGGCCGGGTCGGTGGGATCGTCGGCGGGAACGAAGATCGCCTGGACCGAGGTGATCGAGCCCTTGTTGGTCGAGGTGATCCGCTCCTGCAGGGCGCCCATCTCGGTGGCCAGGGTCGGCTGATAGCCCACCGCCGAGGGGATGCGGCCGAGCAGCGCCGACATCTCCGAGCCGGCCTGGGTGAAGCGGAAGATGTTGTCGATGAACAGCAGCACGTCCTTGCCCTCCTCGTCGCGGAAGTATTCCGCCTGGGCGAGACCGGAAAAGGCCACGCGGGCGCGGGCGCCGGGAGGCTCGTTCATCTGGCCGTAGACCAGGGCGCAGCGCGAGCCCTCGGTCGATCCGTTGTTGGCCTTGGGATCGACGTTCACCTTGGAGTCGATCATCTCGTAATAGAGATCGTTGCCCTCGCGGGTGCGCTCACCGACGCCGGCCAGGACCGAATAGCCGCCGTAGGCCTTGGCGATGTTGTTGATCAGCTCCTGCATGGTCACGGTCTTGCCGACGCCGGCCCCGCCGAACAGGCCGATCTTGCCGCCCTTGGTGTAGGGGCACAGCAGATCGATGACCTTGATGCCGGTGACCAGGATTTCCGCGGACGTCGTCTGGTCGGCGAACGAGGGGGCCTCGCGGTGAATGCTGGCGCGGCGGTTGTAGGGGATCGGCCCCGCCTCATCCACCGGCTCGCCGATCACGTTCATGATCCGCCCGAGGCACCCGGGGCCGACCGGGACGGTGATCGGACCGCCGGTGTCGGTCACCGGGTGGCCGCGGGTCAGGCCCTCGGAGGTGTCCATGGCGATGGTGCGCACGGTGTTTTCGCCCAGGTGCTGGGCGACTTCGAGCACCAGGCGGAACGGTTCGCCGGTGCGCTGGTCGGTGTTGGTGGTCTCCAGGGCGTTGAGGATCGCCGGCAGATGGCCGTCGAACTCGACATCGACCACGGCGCCGATGATTTGGACGATCCGGCCGGTGGCGACGCCGGGCGGCAGGGCGGCGGGGGCTTCGAGGGTTTCGGTAGTGGACATGGCTATCCTACGTCTGACGTTCTGATTTTTCTCCTCCCCCGCTCTCTTGCGGGGGAGGTGGCATGGCGCTCTCTCGCGCCATGACGGAGGGGGCGCAAGGCCGCCGGGCTCCGCTGTCCGAGGTTATCGTTGACGCCGCCCGACGCCCCCTCCGTCACGCGGCAAGAGGGCCGCGCGCCACCTCCCCCGCGAGAGGGCGAGGGAGGAGAAAGGACCATGGTCGCTTCGACCATCTACAGGGCCTCGGCGCCGGAGATGATCTCGATCAACTCCTTGGTGATCTGCGCCTGGCGGGTGCGGTTCTTGATCAGGGTGAGGGCGGCGATCATGTCGCCGGCGTTGCGGGTGGCGTTGTCCATGGCGGCCATCTGGGCGGCGAAGAAGCCGGCCTGGTTTTCCAGCATCGCCGAGAAGATCTGGGTGGTGATGTTGCGCGGCAGGAGCGTGGCCAGGATGGTCGCCTCGTCCGGCTCATACTCATAGGCCGCGCCCGCGAGATCGACCGTGGGCGCGGCCCCGGCGACCTGGGCGGGGATCAGCTGGCGGCGCGTGGGGACCTGGCTGACCACCGAGGCGAAGCGGTTGAAGAACAGGGTGACGACATCGATCTCGCCGGCCTCGAAACGCGCCAGGATGGTGTCGGAGACCGCCTGGGCGGTGGCGAGACTGGCCGCGCCGCCGGCTTCGACGGAGTCGATGATGCGCTCGCCATGGACCCGGCGGAGCTGGTCGCGGGCCTTGCGGCCGACGGTGAGGATCGAGATCCGCGCACCCTCGGCGATGCGGACGGCGATGTGATCGCGGGCGGCGCGGACGATCGAGGAATTGAATCCCCCGGCCAGGCCCCGGTCCACGGTGGCCACGACGACGAGCTCCCGGGTGTCCGACCCGGTGCCGACCAGCAGGCGCGGCGCCCCGCCGCCCGAAACCCCGGCGGCCAGATTGGCGATCACGCCGGCCATGCGCTCGGCATAGGGCCGCGCGTTCTCCGCCGCCTCCCGCGACCGGCGCAGCTTGGCGGCGGCGACCATCTGCAGGGCGCGGGTGATCTTCTGCGTCGCGGCGACGCTGGCGATCCGATTGCGGAGGTCCTTGAGGCTGGCCATGCCGGATGTTCGGTCCCGCCGGCGCGCTTAGGCGAAGGTCGCGGCGAAGCTGTCGAGCGCGCTCTTGAGCCGGCTCTCCAGATCGGGCGTCAGGGCCTTGCCGGTGCGGATCTCGCCGATCAGATCGGCATGCTGACCGTGCAGGCGTGACAGCAGCTCGGTTTCGAACTGGCCGACCTTGGCGACCGGGATGGCGTCGAGGTAGCCGCGGGTGCCGGCGAACAGGACGCACACCTGCTCCTCGGCCTGCAAGGGGGCATATTGCGGCTGCTTCAACAGCTCGGTCAGGCGCTCGCCGCGCGCCAGCAGGCGCTGGGTGGAGACGTCGAGGTCCGAGCCGAACTTGGCGAAGGCGGCCATCTCGCGATACTGCGCCAGCTCGCCCTTGAGCGGACCGACGGCGGTCTTCATGGCCTTGATCTGGGCGGCGGAGCCGACGCGCGAGACCGAGGCGCCGACGCTCATGGCCGGGCGGATGCCCTGATAGAAGAGGTCGGTCTCCAGGAAGATCTGGCCATCGGTGATCGAAATCACGTTGGTGGGGATATAGGCTGAGATGTCGTTGGCCTGGGTTTCGATGATCGGCAGGGCGGTCAGGGAGCCCGAGCCGAAGTTTTCATTGAGTTTGGCCGCCCGTTCCAGCAGGCGCGAGTGGAGATAGAAGACGTCGCCCGGATAGGCTTCCCGGCCCGGCGGGCGGCGCAGCAGCAGGCTCATCTGGCGATAGGCGACGGCCTGTTTGGAAAGATCGTCGTAGATGATCAGGGCGTGCATCCCGTTGTCGCGAAACCACTCACCCATGGCGCAACCCGAGAATGGGGCCAGGAACTGCAGCGGCGCGGGATCGGACGCCGTCGCGGCGACGACGATGGTGTAGTCGAGCGCTCCGCGCTCCTCCAGGGTCTTGACAATCCGCGCCACGGTGGAGCGCTTCTGGCCGATGGCGACGTAGATGCAGTAGAGCTTGGCGCTCTCGTCGTCGGAGGCGTTGACCTGCTTCTGGTTGAGGATGGCGTCGATGGCCACGGCGGTCTTGCCGGTCTGCCGGTCGCCGATGATCAGCTCCCGCTGGCCGCGGCCGATGGGCACCAGGGAGTCGATGATCTTCAGGCCGGTCTGGACCGGCTCGTGCACCGACTTGCGGGGAATGATGCCGGGCGCCTTGACATCGACGCGGCGGCGTTCGGCGATATCGGTGATCGGACCCTTGCCGTCGATCGGCTCGCCCAGCGGATCGACCACCCGGCCGAGCAGGCCCTTGCCCACCGGCACATCGACGATCTCGCCCAGCCGGCGGACCTCGTCGCCCTCGGCGATCTCGGCGTCGGCCCCGAAGATCACGATGCCGACGTTGTCGCGCTCGAGGTTGAGCGCCATGCCCTTGACCCCCGCCGAAGGGAACTCGACCATCTCGCCGGCCTGGACCTGGTCGAGACCGAAGACGCGGGCGATGCCGTCGCCGACCGACAGCACCTGGCCGACGTCGGAAACATCGGCTTCGACGCCGAAGTTGGCGATCTGGGATTTCAGGATGTCCGAGATTTCGGCGGCGCGGATGTCCATGGCGGTCTGATTCTCTTCAGGCTCTCTTGAGGGCGAATTTGAGCGAGTCGAGCTTCGACTTCAGCGAAGCGTCATACAGGCGCGATCCGACGCGCACCTTGACGCCGCCCAGAATGGACGGATCGACGTGGGTTTCGATTTGCGGATCCTTGCCGAGCGCCGAGCGCAGGGCGGCGGTGAGGCTGGCGATCTGGGCGTCGGTCAGGGCGACCGCCGTGGTCACCCGGGCCGAGACCACGCCCCGCCGCAGGGCGGCCAGCCGGTGAAAGGCGTCGATGATCGAGGGCAGGACGCCGGTTCGGCGATTGGCGGCCAGCAGGCCGAGGAATTTGCGCGTGGTCGGCGCGAAGGCGGCGCATTCGGCGATCGCCGCCAGTCCGCGCGCCTTATCCTCGGCCGAGAAGGCCGGAGAGACGATCAGGTTTCGCAGATCCGCGCTGGCCTTGGTCATCGCCTCGATCGACTTCAGATCGCTCTCGACCACGCCCAGGGCGTCGGTTTCGACGGCCAGGTCGAACAGCGCCCGCGCGTAACGCGCGCCCACATCGCTCGCTTTGGAATCGTCCGCCAACTCAAGAACCGCCCGGTGTCATCAATTGCGCCGACATCTAAGGGAGTCGGCATCGAGGCCCGTCACGCGCCTGGAAGCGCCTGTCCGCGAGAACTCTCAAACCGCCTCTCGCGCGAAGCCGCGGCCTGATACCATGCGATATTCGGCGCCGCAACAAAGCGCCGCGCCCTCGCCGCGGTGCTGGCGGTGGCCTCGGCGGATCGCGCCCAGCGATGGCCGGAACCGGACGCTCGGCCGGGCGTTCAGGGGCAACGCACGCCGAGGTCCGCTTAGCTCCGAAGCGTCTTCGCGTTCGCCCAGATTTCAGAGCCCTGGAGAATTCCATGCCCGACACCTCGAAAGCGCCGGCCAAGCCGTTCCTGTCCGACGTCAAGACGCTCCGTGACCGGGCCCGCAAGAACATCGCCGACGGCGCGGTGACCTCGACCTACAAGGGCGATCCGAAACAGGCGGTGGAGATTCTGCAATCGGTGCTGGCGACGGAAATCGTCTGCGTCCTGCGCTACACCATGCACTCGGTGACGGCGACGGGGATATCGAGCGAGGGGGTGAAGGCCGAGTTCGCCGAACACGCCAAAGAAGAGCAGGAACACATGATGGCGGTCGCCGAGCGGATAACCCAGTTGGGCGGCGAGCCGGACTTCAATCCCGAGGGCCTGGCCAGCCGATCGGCCTCGGAATACTCCACCGGACCCAGTCTGGTGGACATGATCAAGGAAAACCTGATCGCCGAACGCATCGCCGTCGAACATTACCAGGAACTGGTCCGCTTCTTCGGCGACGACGATCCCACCACCAAGCGGATGCTGGAGTGGATTTTGTCGGTGGAGGAGGAACACGCCGACGACATGCATGACCTGCTCGTCGCCCATCAGGGCGCGCCGATGCTGCCGAGATAGGCCATGACGGCGCCTCTGGCTCGAGGCGCGTGTTGCCTCGGGCGGCGATTTGGGCTTTGAGGGCGCGCCGGTCGCCAACTCAGAAGGACGCATGAAGGACCCGTTGAAACTGGGCTTCGAGGACCGCCTCAGCGCGGCGGCCGAAGCCAAGAAGGCCCTGGTGGCCAAGCTCAAGCCCAAACCCATGGTCACCGCGCCGGGATTGCCGAGCCGCGAGGAACTTCGGGAGGCGGAGCTCGCCGTGGTGCGCCAGAAGCGCGCCGAGGCCAAGGAGGTCGCCCGGCTGGCGGCCGAGGCGGCGGAACAGGCGACGCTGGAGGCCAAGCGTGGCGAGCGCAAGGAACGCAAGGCGCTCACCAAGGCCGAGCAGAAGGCCAGGCGCGACGCCAAATACGCCGCCCGCAAGGCCCGGGCACGCTAGAGCCTTTGGGGCGTGGGATCCGCTTCGATGGAACATCACCACCACCATGACGAGGGTCAGGAGGCGCCTTCGGACATCGCCCTGCGGGTCAAGGCGCTGGAGTCGCTGCTGGTCGAGAAGGGGCTGGTCGATCCCGCCGCCCTCGACGCGATCATCGACACCTATGAACACAAGGTCGGACCCAGGAACGGCGCCAAGGTGGTGGCGCGGGCCTGGACCGACGACGCCTATCGGCGCCGCCTCTTGATCGACGCCACCGCCGCGATCGCCGAACTGGGCTTCGGCGGTCGCCAGGGCGAGCACATGATCGCCGTGGAGAACACCTCGGACGTCCACAACCTCGTCGTCTGCACCCTATGCTCCTGCTATCCGTGGCCGGTGCTGGGCCTGCCGCCGGTCTGGTACAAGTCCTCGGCCTACCGGTCGCGGGCGGTGATCGATCCGCGCGGCGTTCTGGCGGAATTCGGCCTGGCGATCGGCGAGGAAACGGCCATCCGGGTGTGGGATTCGACCGCCGAGGTCCGCTACCTGGTCATTCCCGAGCGACCGGCCGGAACCGAGGACCTCGGCGAAGCGGCCCTCGCCGCCCTGGTCACCCGGGATTCGATGATCGGCGTGGCCAGGCTCTCCCGTCCGTGAACGGCGTCCACGACATGGGCGGCATGCATGGGCTGGGACCGGTCGCCCCGGACTCCGACGAGCCCCTGTTCCACGCGCCCTGGGAAGGCCGGGTGCTGGCCATGACCCTCGCCGTCGGGGCTTGGGGCCGGTGGAACATCGACGCCTCGCGCCACCAGCGGGAACGCATTCCCGGCCCGACCTATCTGGTCATGAGCTACTACGAGAAGTGGCTGGCGGGGCTCACCGCCCTGATCGCCCAGACCGGGCTCGCCACGCCCGCCGAGATCGAGTCCGGCCGACCGGCGGCGGGCGCGCCGAAGCTGGCGCCTCCGCTCACCGCCGATCGCGTGGCCAAAGGCAGTGCCTACACACGGCGGGAGGGCGCACCCCCACGGTTCGTGGTCGGAGACCAGGTGCGGGCCAGGAACATCAACCCCACCGGCCACACTCGCCTGCCCCGCTATGCACGAGGCCGGCAAGGCGTCATCGAGCGCGACCATGGCGCCCATGTGTTTCCCGACAGCAACGCCCACGGCGCGGGCGAGGCGCCGCAGCCCCTCTACGGCGTCGCCTTCGCCGCCCGCGAACTCTGGGGAGAGGCGGCGTCGGCGCGCGACGTGGTTCACCTGGATCTCTGGGAATCCTACCTTGAACCCGCTTGAGACGGGCGTCGCCGAGCCCGTCTTCGACGAGCCCTGGCAGGCGCAGGCCTTCGCCCTGACCGTTCAGCTCCACCGCCAGGGGGCTTTCACTTGGACCGAGTGGGCGCGCGCCCTGTCGGCGCAAATCGCCGCCGCCGGGCCGGATGACGGCGCCGGCTATTGCGCTTCCTGGCTGGCCGCCCTGGAAAGCCTCGTCGCTGCGAAAGGGCTCGCCGGCTCCGCCGAACTGGCGGCGCGGAAAGCCGCCTGGGACGAAGCCTACCGCGCCACCCCCCACGGCCGGCCGGTGGAGTTGCCTGCCACGTAATGGCAAACATCCGACAGTTGGTCCTCACGTGGGAACCTTCGCACAGCTCGTTACCCATAGTCGCAACTACGCAAGTCTGCCGACACTCTGAGCCGTTGCAGGTGGGGTGGTTAGCTGACGTCAGGGAATGCCTGGCAAACGGTCCTTTTCAGTCGCCATCCTCGCTCGCACATTCTTGAAGCCCGCCCGTAACGCTGACTTTCGCGCTTCGGTAACACACCGGAAGGGCGTACTTGCATCCAAGAGTATTTCCAGCCCACGGGCAGCATCGTAAGCCGTCTTAAGTTCCTCAGCTAGCTGGGAAGAATTCAACCCAACATCCGTCAAGAAATAAGTACATTGCCCTCGGTATACCGAAACGAACACTCCATAGCTCGAAGCGAAGGCATCCTGGCGTGTTGGAATGATCTCTTGCCCGTGAGCAGAGAATGCAAGCAGGAAACTCAGCATCGGCAGCATCATCGACCAATCGCACTCCGCACCCATCTCCGCAATGGGTCGGGGAGCCCTTGACACAACATCGAGGCGGACGTTCGCTGGACCGATGGGCTACGAGGCCTCCCGCACGATGTCCTACGGGCGGCCGGTGGGGCTGGGTGGGGCTGAGAACTTCCACGCGTGTGATACCCACCGGTCCCGCCGTCATCACCGGGCGTCAGTCCCGGTGATCCATGATCACCGACGTTGGACGTGGCCGCGCCGTGCGCGGCCATCGCGCTGAGCGCGTTCTTGGATGGCCGGGACTGACGCCCGGCCATGACGGTCTTTCTCTTTCGGACGGCCGTTACGTGGGTCCTTGAACGGTTCAGTTCACCGCGTCGAGGCGGCTGATCACCGCTTTCTCCGCCCAGTGGCTGGAGACGTTGTTGCGGAACCAGGGCGGCCGCTCGGGCAGGGCGTCGGTCTCCAGCCACAGGCGCTTCAAGTGGCGGATGCGGCCGGTGGCGCGGTCGTCCTGGTACGGCGTGCGGCCGTGCAGAACGTGATAGTTGTTGATGAACTGCATGTCGCCCGGCTGGAAATCCATCAGCACGCTGAACGCGCCGCTCTCGGCCCGGTCGTGCAGCGACGCCAGGGCCTCGCGCGCCTTGTCGGTCAGGCGTGGGGCGTCGGGGTGCCTTTGCGAGGCCAGGATGTAGCTGCCGATCAGGCGGATGAACAGCCGGCCGTTCAGCTGCGTGAACACCGGCAGCTCATACCAGCCCCTTCGCCCCGGGGCCTGTTCGCCGCGCATGTCGTAGGGCTGCGGCTTGTAGAGTTCGGCGGCGAGATCGGGGCGTTCGCGGACCATGGCGTTGTGCAGGGCCACCGAATTGCACACCGCCGAGAGGCCGCCGCTGGCCCCGGTTTTGAGGCACATGAGGCCGACGAGGTCCGAGCCGTCGCAGTGGAATTCCAGGCCGATTTGCCCCAGCTCGTTGCCGCGCGCGGTGGGATCGCCGGGAAGCTTGCCCTGGTCGGTGACATCGCCCAGCAGATGACCGTGATGGTTCTGCGGCCACGGCCGGCCCAGATGCGCGCCGATTCCCCAATAGGCCAGGCACATCTCGTCGTTGCCGAGCCGCTCGCGCGGCAGGCCCCGGATGACCGCGAAGCCGCGTCCGTCGATCAGCTCGCGCTCGATCGCCTTCAGGCGGCGCTCCAGCGTCGGCAAGGGAAAGTCGTCCTTGCCGATCTGACGCAGGTCGGCCGACCGCGCCCCGGCATGCGCCACCGCCGCTTCGATCTCGGCGACCTCGAGGGGCGTGAGAACTTCGGTCCAGGCGGCCGGATCGGCCACATCCTCGGCGCGCCATTCGCAGCCGGTTTCCAGAATTTGAGGGGTCATGATCTTGAGCCTCGAGGGGTCAGTTCAGGGCCGGCGCCGCCCTGGCGCCGCGCAGGAGCCGTCCGGGAAGCGCGCCGGTCGCCTCGCCGTCGCGGTAGGTGATCTCGCCGCCGACGATCGAGGCCGCGTAGCCGCTGGCCCGCTGGACCAGGCGCCGGCCGCCGGCCGGCAGATCATGGGCGACCCGGGGCGCGTGCAGAGCGAGGTTCTGGTGATCGATGACGTTGAGATCGGCGCGATAGCCGGGAGCGATCAGGCCGCGATCATCGAGGCCGACGGTGGCGGCGGTGTCCCGTGTCTGCATGCGGATCACAGCTTCCAGAGGCAGGGTCGGCCCACGAGTGCGGTCGCGGGTCCAGTGGGTGAGCATGGTAGTCGGGAAGCTGCCGTCGCAGATCATGCCCACGTGGGCGCCGCCATCGGAGAGGCCCGGCACGGTGTCGGCGTGAATCAGCATGGCCCGGGCGGGGTCGAGCGAGCCTTCGGCGTAGTTGAGGAAGGGGACGTAGAGCATCCCCTTGCCGCCGTGCTCCAGCATGTGGTCGAGGGCCACGGCCTCCGGACGCGCGCCGCGCGCCGCGGCCTGGGCGGCGACGGTGGTCTCGGGCGTCGGCTCGTAGTCGGGATCACCGGCCATCAGGTGCATCCGGCCCCAGGCGCCGGCCATTCCGCGCACGCCGCCTTCCGGCGGCTCGGCGAACAGGCGCTCGCGGAAGGCCGCCTCGCGCAGGCGGGCGACCCGCGCCTCCAGCGGCAGGCCGGCGATCTCGCGATACACCGGATAGTGGGTGAACGGATTGACCGTCAGTTCCAGGCCGAGCAGCACCCCCACGGGGCGCGGCGCCACCTGCGCCTTCATCGGCAGGCCGGCGGCGACGGCGTCTTCCAGGGCCCCGAGCAGGCGCTTGTAGCCTTGCGGGTCCAGCGGGCTCTGCACCAGGCTGAAGGAGAGCGGCCGGCCGGAGCGTTGGACGATCCGCCGCAGCATGGCGAACTCTGCGGCCGGATCGGCGAAGTCGGAGACCACCTGCAGCACGCCCTTGCCGGCGGCGGCCAGGCCCATGGCGATACCGGTGAGTTCGTCCTCCCCGGCCGTGAGGGTCGGCGTCGGCTGGCCGTCGCTGGTGCGGTGATTGAGCGTGCGCGAGGTGGAAAAGCCGAGCGCGCCGCTGTTGGCGGCCTCTTCCGCCAGCCTGGCCATGGCGGCGATGTCCCCGGGGCTGGCCGGTTCGCGGTTGGCGCCCCGCTCGCCCATCACGAAGACCCGCAGCGCGGCGTGGGGAAGCTGGCTGCCGACGTCGATATCGAACCGGCGTTCGTCCAAGGCGCCCAGATAGTCCGGATAGCTCTTCCAGTTCCACGGCAGGCCCTGGGTGAGAACCGGAAAGGGAATGTCCTCGACTCCCTCCATGAGCCTGATCAGGCGATCGTGATCCTCGCCCCGGCAGGGCGCGAAGCCGACCCCGCAGTTGCCCATGACCACGGTGGTGACGCCATGCCAGGACGACGGCTGCATGTGCGTATCCCAGGTCGCCTGGCCGTCGTAGTGGGTGTGGATATCGACGAAGCCGGGAGTGACGATCTTGCCTCGGGCGTCGATCTCCTCGGCGCCGGCGCCGGTGACTTCGCCGACCTGGGCGATGAGGCCGTCCTTCACCGCCACGTCGCCTTCGAACGGCGCGGCGCCCGAACCATCGACCACCCGTCCGCCTCGGATCACCAGATCGTAAGCCCGTTCCATGGCCGTCTTCCGTCGCGCCTTTCGCTGGTCACATTGTGCGCCCCAGCGGTGGGGGGGCGTCAAGGACGAAGGCGTGAGAGGCGGCCTCCGCGCGGGAACTGATCGAGGCGTGAGACTCGTTTTCGCCGATCGCGCCTGGGAGGACTATCTCCACTGGCAGGCAACCGATCCGAACACCCTCGAGCGCGCGAACGGCCTGATCAAGGAATGCATGCGCGCGCCGTTCACCGGCATCGGCAAGCCCGAACCCCTGCGTGGCGAACTCCAGGGATGGTGCTCGCGCCGCATCACGCTGGAAGATCGCCTGGTCTATCGGGTGACCGGCAACGGCGCCGCCCAGCAACTGGAGATCGCGCAGTGCCGGTTTCACCATTGAACGGCGCCGGCTTCCGACGGCGCGGAACAAGCCCACTTACAAAGGCGCGCCGGCGGCATAGGGTTCGCCCTGATCGGGCCGATCGCAAACCCACATCGAGGACGCCATGACTTCGCCCGTTGGGGACTACGACGCCAGCCGCTACCGGCGCGCCGGACGCGGCCGGATCTACGACTCGATCCTGGACACCGTCGGCGACACGCCCCTGGTTCGCCTGCCCCGGCTGACCGCCAAGCTGAAGCCCCGGGGCGAGGTGGTCGCCAAGCTGGAGTTCTTCAATCCGCTGGCCTCGGTCAAGGACCGCATTGGCGTGGCCATGATCGAGGCCCTGGAAGCCGAGGGCCTGATCGGCGAGGGCGCGACGATCATCGAGCCGACCAGCGGCAACACCGGCATCGCGCTGGCCTTCGTGGCGGCGGCCAAGGGTCTGAAGCTGATCCTGGTCATGCCCGAGAGCATGTCGATCGAGCGGCGCAAGATGCTGCTGATCCTGGGTGCGCGGCTGGAGCTCACGCCGGCGGAGAAGGGGATGATGGGCGCGGTCGCCCGGGCGCGGGAATTGCTGGCGGAAATCCCCGGCTCGGTGATGCCGCAGCAGTTCGAGAACCCGGCCAATCCGCAGGTCCACCGGGTGTCCACAGCCGAGGAGATCTGGAACGACACCGCCGGGCGGGTGGACGTGGTCGTCGCCGGCGTCGGCACCGGCGGCACGATCACCGGCGTCGGCCAGGTGCTGAAGAGCCGCAAACCCTCGGTGCGCATGGTGGCGGTCGAACCCACCGGCTCGCCGGTGCTCTCCGGCGGCCAGCCGGGGCCGCACAAGATCCAGGGGCTCGGTGGCGGCTTCGTGCCGGCGATCCTCGATCGCGGGGTGATGGATGAAATCATCCTGGTGTCCAACGAGGATTCCTTCGACATGGCCCGGATGTGCGCCCGCGTGGAGGGAATCCCCGTGGGCGTCTCGTCCGGCGCGGCGCTCACCGCCGCCTTCGACGTCGCGGCGCGCACCGAGATGGCCGGCAAGCTGATCGTCGCCATCATCCCGAGCTTCGCCGAACGCTACCTCTCGACCGCGCTCTTCGACAGCCTGTGACCGACGTCTATGGTCCGGAGAAGCGCTCCGCCGTGATGCGTCGGGTGAAGGGGCGTGGGACCGGACCCGAAGTCGCCGTGCGACGCCTGATCTGGTCACTGGGCGGGCGCTATCGGCTCAACCGTTCCGATCTGCCGGGAAAGCCCGACATCGTGCTGGCGGGCCGGCGGCTGGCGATCTTCGTCCACGGCTGCTTCTGGCACGGCCACGACTGCGCGAGGGGCGCCCGCGTCCCCAAGGCCAACCGGACATACTGGGAGGCCAAGATCGGCCGCAACCGGGTCCGGGACGTCTCCGCCCGCGCCGCACTGGAGGCCGCGGACTGGCGGGTGGAGACCGTCTGGGAGTGCGAGCTGGGGGATGCGGCGGCTCTGGCGGCCCGAGCGGCGGGTTGGCTCGCCGGCTAGAGGCCTCTCGCCACCCGGCGGGCGAGGGTGCGCCGCGCCGGGCCGGTGCGGATCAGCCGGCCCTCTCCCCGATGAAGAACGGGGGCGAGAGTGATCGTGGGCGACTTGCGTGAATCTGGGGGGTGAAGGACGAGGAGAGGTTTCGAGAAAGTGGGGAATCGAACAAAGCGCGGCGCTGACGGGCCTACTGCGTGAAGGCGAGTTGGCGATAGACTTCCGAGCCCAGGATCTTCCGCCTGGCCTCCCGCTGCATCGCCATCTCGTGGGCTTTGTCGAGTGATCCGTACTGCGTCGCGGCCGACCTCTCGGCGTCGGCCAGCGGGCGATCGAACGCCGCCAGGTTCTTGAACACGACGACGAGTACGAGGTTGGCTTCGCCCGCCCTGGGATCGAGAGGCTGTTCGATCCCGTAGCTCAATATCGCGCCCGCGCGTTTGCCGTCCTCCATGGATTTGCGCCAGCCGCCGGCGAGATCCTGCATGTAGGCGTTGAGCTGGCCTGGTTTCACCTCGACCTGGGTGACCTGGGTGACCGTCCCGAAATCGTAGTTCCTCGGCGCGATCTGGGCCGTGACGCCCGTGGCGCTCAGAGCAAGCAAGCTGATCGCGACCGCAATCATGGCCAGGCGATGATTCATGGAGCCCTCCTCCCAAGAGTCTGTTCGCGATTGAACGGCGGCATTGATGCACAAACGGATTTCGCCAGCAAGCGGCAAACCCGATCTCAGCTTCACCGGACCCACCACAAGACGGGTCACCTCGGTCGAGTTGCTGAAGAGGCGTGGCCATCCACCCTTGGCAAGCAGCCGGCCAAGGTGGACTGTCGCCGGTGATGGAAGGGGCGAACGGCCGCGAGCGCCGTCAGGCGTTCTCGGTTTCCCACGGATCGAGGATGTCTACGCCAGTCGGTCTAAAGTCTTCCACGTTACGCGTCACGACCGTCATTCCGTGGACCAGCGCCGTGGCGGCGATGAGCCCGTCGCGGACGGGGCGGGGATCGGGCACATGCAGCTTCGCGCCGCGCAGGGCGACCGCCGTGTCGATGGGCAGGATCCGGCCCGAGAAGGCCGGAATGACGTAGCCGTCGAGCCAGCGGCGAAGCACCGCGCCCCCGGCCCGGTCGCGTCGCTCGGCGAGCAGGACGCCGATCCCCAGCTCCTCGATGGTGATCACCGACAGGTGTAAGTCCGCCGCGTCCACGCCGTCGGCCCAACGCGTGACGCCCGGGTCGGCCTTGCCGGAGCGAATCTTTCGCAATTCGGAGATGACATTGGTGTCGAGCAGGAACATCAGCCGACGTCGGCGGCCCGGGCGGGCTCGCGGGCTGGCGTGAAGTCGAGCTCGACGTCTTCCGCGCCGGGCATTGCCAGCAGATCGGCGATTTTGCGACGAGAACCGGTGATCCGCCGGTAGTCCTCGATGCTGAGCAGTACGTGGGCCGGCCGGCCGCGGTCGGTGATGATCACCGGCCCGGCCTCGGCGGCCTTCTTGGCTCGGCCGGTGTCCTGGTTGAACTCGCGGCTCGAAAGCGTCGTGATTGTCATGGGGCCGGCTTTCCTTGAGGCATGTAGTAATATTGCTACAATTTGCTGGCCAGAACAAGCGTGGCCATCACCCTTGGCAAGCGGCCGGCCAAGGTGGACTGTCGCCGGCGGGCCGATCTCGGCGGCCTGGCGGGACACCACGCGCATGAAAGACCTGGCGGGAAAGACGGCGTTCGTGACCGGCGCGGCGTCGGGCATCGGCCTGGGGATCGCCACCGCGCTCGCCCAGGCGGGGATGAAGGTGATGCTCTGCGACATCGAGCAAGCGGCGCTGGCCAAGGCGGTGGAGGGTCTGAAGCTCACCAACGCCGACGTCGATGGGGTGACCGCGGACGTCTCGCTGAAGGCCGAGCTCGAGGCGGCGGCGGTGGCGACGAGCGCCCGCTATGGCAAGGTTCATGTGCTGGTCAACAGCGCCGGCGTGGGCGGCGGCGGCCCGTATGGCGCGTGGACCGACGCGGCCTGGACCTGGACGATCGGGGTCAATCTGATGGCGGTGATCTGGGGAATCGAGATCTTCGGGCCGCTGATCGCGGCGCACGGCGAGGGTGGCCAGATCGTCTCCACCGCCTCGATCGCGGGGCTGATTTCCGGGGGCAGCGGCCCCTACAACGTGACCAAGTATGGCGTCGTGGCGCTCTCCGAGGGCCTGAGGGCCGAGCTAGCGCCGCGCGGGATCGGCGTCTCGGTGCTGTGTCCCGGCTTCATCCGCACCCGGATCGTCGATTCGGCCCGCAACCTGCCAGGACGCTTCGAGGACGCCGCCGGGGCCATGCCGGCCACCGGGCCGTCGGCCGAATTCGTCAACCTGATCCGCGAACGCGTCGCCCACGGCATCGACCCGGCCTATGTCGGCGAACTCGTCCGCGAAGGCGTCGAGGGCGACTGGCCGTACATCTTCACCGACCTGGAATTCGAACCCCTGATCGAGGCCCGCTTCGCGGGGATCCGCCAGGGCTTCGATCGGATCCGGGGGCGCGAGCCGCGCCGGTGAAGCGCGGCTCGGGCGAGCCTGGCTCGTCGAGGGGGCTTGGCGGGGAATAAGGGGAGGGCGACGTGCGCGGATTTCTTGTACTGGCCGTCGCGATGGCGGCGTGGACCTCGACCGCATCGGCCAATACGTCGACTGCCGTCCCCGTTGCGCCCGAGATCGCGGCGGAACGACTCGCGCTGGCCAACCAATATGTCGTGCTGTCGCACCGCGAGGAATTCCAGCGGCGCACGTATGAAAAGGAGCTCGAGCTGTCGTGGAGAATCTGCCGGAACCGGCCCTGTCAGCCGGACCTTGATCGCGCCATCGCCGAGGCCGAGCGGGTTTCAGCTCAGTCGTACACGCGCCAAGTGGTCCAACTCTACGCCAGGCGACTTTCGGTAAGTGAATTGCGCGCCTTGGTCAGGTTCTACGAGTCACCCGATGGACAAGCCATTATCGACAGCCAGGACGGTATGACCGACGAGCTGTCGCAAATCGGATATGCGTCCGCGCTAGGCGCCCATGCCGACATATTGCGGCGGTTCTGCCCCTCCCATCCTCAAACCTGCCTTCCCTTCTACCGCAAGGCGACCGCTCCGCGGTCTCGCGGCGGACCGATGGCTTTGGCGCTCCTCGCGATCGCGGCCGCGCTTCCCCTCGTCGCCGGCGTGCTCGCCTGGCGTCATTGGCGTCCGACAGACGGCCAGTGATTCACATCCCTGAGCACGCCAGAGGCCCGGTCCCCTCACGCCTCGCCGAGCAGCGCCTCGAACGTCGCCGTGACGTGGGCGATGAAGACGTCGCGTTCGCGCCCCGTGAGGGTTTCGCCGCGGATCAGGCGTTCGACCAGGAAGCCGATGAAGATCGCCGCCAGGACGCGGGCGCGGGCCGGGGCGTCGTCGCCGCCCAGCCAGTCACGGATCGGTCCCAGGAAGCGCTCCTGGACGGCGAGGTTCAGCAGTGGCGCGGTGGTCGGCGAGGCGGCGGCGCGCAGCAGGAACTGGAAGCGGTGGGTGCGCGCCTCGTCGCCCGAAGCGGCGCCGGCCATCATCGTGGCGACATCGCGGGCGAACGTCGCCCGGCGCCACTCCCTCAGCCGGTCGGGCTCGAACGAGGCCTTCAGCGCCTCGGTGAACAGGGCTTCCTTGCCGCCGAAGTAGCGCTTGATCAGGGCGACGTCGGCGCCGGCCGCGGCGGCGATGTCGCGCAGGGCCGCGCGGTCGTAGCCCAGGCGGGCGAATTGCGCCTTGGCGGCCTCGAGGATCGCGGCTCTGGTCGCCCCCGCGTCCCGCCTGCGCGGCGCCACGCGGTCGAGGATCGCGACGGCGGTCATGCCCGGGCGGGAATCACCACGGGCATCGTCTCATAGCCATGGATGAACGACGAATGGGTGCGGGTGGGCTCGCCGACCAGCTCGATTCTGGGGAAACGCTTGAGGATCTCTTCCCAGATGATGGTCAGCTGCATCTCGGCGACGCGGTTGCCCACGCAGCGATGGATGCCGAAGCCGAACGACAGGTGGTGGCGTGGACGGGCGCGGTCGATGATGAAGGCGTCGGGATCGTCGATCACGCTCTCGTCGCGATTGCCGGAGAGGTACCACATCACCACCCGCTCGCCCTTGCGGATGGTCTTGCCGCCGATCTCGATGTCGCGCGTCGCCACCCGGCTCATGTGGGCCAGCGGCGTCTGCCAGCGAATGGTTTCGGAGACCATGGCGGGGATCCGCCCCGGGTCGGCGCGCAGCTTGTCGTACTCCCCCGGATTCTTGTTGAGGGCGTAGACGCTTCCCGAAATGGTGTTTCGGGTGGTGTCGTTGCCGCCGATGATCAGCAGCACCACGGTGCCCTGATACTGATCCGCCGACATGGTCCGGGTGTCGGGATTGTGGGTCAGCATCGAGATCAGGTCGATGCCGGGCGGCGCGTCGATCCGCTGGTTCCACAGTTCCTGGAAGGCGCCGAAGCATTCCACGATCGCCTCGGCCTTCTGGCCCCAGCTGGTCACCGGCCCATGGCCCGGCATGTTGGTGAACATGTCCGACCACCAGGTGAGCTTGCGGCGGTCCTCGAAGGGAAAGTCGAAGAGGGTGGCTAGCGTCATCGCGGTCAGTTCCTTCGACACCCTGTCGACCCAGTCGAACGCCTCGCCGATCGGCAGGCTGTCGAGAATCTGTCCGGCGCGCTCGCGGACCACCGGCGCCATGCTGGCGATATTGGCCGGCGCCACGGTCGGGCTGACCGCCTTGCGGTGCACGCCGTGCTCGGGCTCGTCCATGGTGATGAAGCCGGCCCCGCCGCGCCGACGCTCCCGGCCCATGGCGGCCAGGGCCTTGTCCTGCTCGGCCATGGCTTGGAGGTTCGGAAGCCCGATGCCGTCGGCCGAGGAGAAGGCGCCGTGGTCGGTGTCCACGGCCATGATGTCGTCCCAGCGGGTGATCGACCAGTAGGGGCCGAACTCGCTCTCGGCCGTGAAGTGGACCGGATCCTCGCGCCGCAGCCGCGCGAAATAGGGCACGACGGTATCGGCCTGGAAGCGCTCGGCCCTGGCGGGATTGATCAGCGCCAGCGGCACGCTCGCGGCCTCGTCGGCTTGCCGATCGGACTGGATCCTGACCGCGATGTTCATGGCCTCTTCCCTGCTCTCGCCGGCCGCGTTTCGGCCGCGTGGGCGATGAGCTTCCGCCGAAGCCCGGGCCATGTCAATCGCTGTTGACTTGCCGGTCTCGGAACGGATCGGCGGCGAACACGCCCAGGATCTCGAAGTGGTCGCAGAAGAACGACAGCTCCTCGAAGGCGCGGGTGAGCGAGGCGTCTTCCGGCCGGCCATCGACCTCGGCGTAGAAGAACGTCGCCGTGAAGGCGCCGTTCTCCATGTAGCTCTCCAGCTTGGTCATGTTGACCCCGTTGGTGGCGAAGCCGCCCATGGCCTTGTAGAGCGCCGCCGGCAGGTTGCGGACCCGGAAGGCGAAACTGGTGACGCACGGCAGCTCGGGGGCGGGCCGGCGCGGCTCCGGGTCGGCCGACATGACCAGGAACCGCGTGGTGTTGTGCGCCTCGTCCTCGATGTCGCGCATGACGATGGTCAGGCCATGGAGTTCGGCCGCCAGGGCCGGGGCGATGGCGGCGCGCGCGGGATCGGGCGCCGCGGCCAGCGCCCGGGCCGAGGCGGCGGTGTCGCCGGCCGCCTCGATGGCGACACCCAGCCGGCGCAACACCTTGCGGCACTGGGCCGCCGCGAACGGCATGCTGATCACCGCGCGGACGTCCTCCAGCCGCGTTCCCGGATTGACCATCAGCTGGAAGTGGATCGGCTTGAACAGCTCGCCGATGATTCTCAGGCCCGAGGACGGCAGCAGATGGTGGACGTCGGCCACCCGGCCGGCGATCGAGTTCTCCACCGGGATCATGGCCAGCTGGCAGTCGCCGGACTTGACCGCGTCGAAGGCGTCCTCGAAGGCCACATGCGGGGCCGGATCGTGGTCCGGGAACCATGCCCGGCAGGCCTCGTCGCTGTTGGCTCCGGGCTCCCCCTGGAAGGCGATGCGCGGTCGGCCGGTCATGGGTTTTTCTCGGCGAAGGCGCGCGCGGCGGCGAGGTCGGCCGGCGTATCCACCGACATCGGCGCGACCGGCGCCACCGTCGCCCAGATCGTGAGGCCGATCTCCAGGGCGCGCAGCTGCTCAAGCCTCTCGCGGCGTTCCAGCGGCGAGGGCGGCGCGGCGTGGAAGCGCTCGAGCGCCTCGCGACGATAGCCATAGATCCCGATGTGCCGCCACACCGGGCCGGGGCCATGGAGGGTCGAACGGGTGAAATAGAGGGCGCGCCCGCCTCGTCCGCCGGGCGCCAGGGCGATCACCGCCTTGACCACGTCCGGGTTGGTCCGATCCTCCGGTCCGCTCTCGGCCGCGACCAGGGTGGCGATGTCACAGGCCGGCCCGGCGGCCAGCGGCGCCACGCAGGCGGCGATCAGCGGCGGGTCCACGAACGGCACGTCGCCCTGGAGGTTGACCACCGTCTCGAACCGGCGATCCGGGTCGAGTTGCGCCAGGGCGGCGAGGATGCGGTCGGAGCCGGAGGCCAGGGCCGGGTCGGTCATCACCGCCTCGCCGCCGGTCCGGCGCACCGCTTCGACGATCTCGCGATCGCCCGCCGCGACCACCACCCGGCCGACGCCGGCGCCCTCCGCCTGGCGCAGCACGCGCACGATCATCGGCGTTCCGGCGATGTCCGCCAGAGGCTTTCCGGGCAGGCGCCGGGCGGCCATGCGGGCCGGAATGAGGACGATGGCGGTCATGGTTGCGCGAGCGCCGGTAGCGTGTAAGAGACCGCGAAGCAACACGGGGCGGGGTCGCGGGCCGGCGTCCCCCGCAACCGCGATGCGCTTCCCCAGGGGCCTGGAACCACGATGAGCGAGCTTGCCGGCAACAAGGTCATCGGCGCCGCCCTGGCCACCGCCTTCGTCGTCGCCAGCCTCGCCGTGGTCATCCCCATGGTGTTCCAGAAGACCCCGCCGGCCCACCCCGGCTACGCCATCGCCGTGGCCCCCGATCTGGCCGGGGGCGCCCCCGAGGCGCCGGACGTGCCGCCGGACTGGGGAACCGTGCTGGCGACCGCCGACGTCGCCGCCGGCGAAGCCAAGACCGCCGCCTGCAAGTCCTGCCACAACTTCGACGCCGCCGGGACCAACGGCATCGGTCCGGGCCTCTTCGGCGTGATCGGGCGCAAGCCCGGCAGCCATCCGGGCTTCGCCTATTCGCCGGCGATGATCGCGTTCGGGGCCAAGCAGCCGATCTGGGACTTCCAGCACGTCTATGAGTTCATAAAGGGACCGCAGGCCTACATTTCCGGCACCAAAATGACGTTCATCGGACTGAAGGTCCCCCAGGACCGGATCAATGTGATCGCCTATCTGCACACATTGGGATCGACCCTGCCCATTCCCGCCCCCGCCCCCAAGTCGGCCGCCGCGCCCGCCCCCGGCGCTGCTCCGGCCGGAAAGCCGACCGCCGCGCCAGCCGGCGCTCCGGCGGCCGCCAAGCCCGGAACCCCGACCCCCGCCGCCGTTCAGGGCAAGCCCGGCGGCCCCGGCTGAGGCCCCCGAGTCCCCGCGCTAGCGCTCGTCGATGAAGTCCACCTGTCGGCGGGCGGCGGCGATGGTGACGATGAAGCCGGCCAGCACGTCCAGGAGCACCATCAGGCTGATCAGGAAGAAGGTCGAGGTCGCGAAAGCCGGCGCGAGCAGCAGCTCCACCAGGCAGGCCACGAACAGCAGCATCGAAAGAGCGTGATTGATGATCGCGATCCGCCGGCTGGTGGTGGATTTCAGAAGCTCGACGAACAGGATCACCACGGAGGCGGCCAGCAGCAGATCCGCCGCGCTGACCGGCCAGACGCCGCCCGGCGCCGCGCGCAACCGGAAGAGCGGCGCGGTCAGCCAGGCGTTGGCGCCGGCGGACCGGAAGCCGCCGATCATCGCCAGGGTCATCAGGTTGTAGGCGATCACCGGCAGAGCCAGCAGCGGCGCGGCGGCTATCATGGTCATTCCCCCCTCGGCGTCTAGGCCCGGGGGCCTGGGCATAGACCGTTTCGCGGCGAGGTCGAAGGCGCGGCGGCATTGACCGGCGTCCGCCCGGTCTTTACCCGCAAGGCCGCATGCTGCAGGGCCTCTCTCCCCTCGCCCGCGAGGCGCGCGCCTGGCCCTTCGAGCAGGCCCGGATCCTGCTCGCGCGCCTGCTTCGCGTGCGACTGGAAAACGATGCCGAGCGGGATCTGGCCTCCAGCCTGATCAACGGCGGCAAGACGGGGGAGGCCGTCGCGGCGCTCCCCCGGCTCGGCGCGCCGGTGGTCTTCCAGACCGGCTACGGCGCCTCCGGCCTGCCGCACATCGGCACCTTCAACGAGGTGGCGCGCACGACCATGGTGCGCAACGCCTTCCGCGCCCTCACCGAGGACGCCATCCCCACCCGCCTGATCTCGTTCTCCGACGACATGGACGGCCTGCGCAAGGTTCCCGAGAACGTGCCCAACCAGGCGCTTCTGGCCGAGGATCTGGGCAAGCCGCTCACCGCTGTGCGCGATCCCTTCGGCGATCATGAGAGCTTCGGCGCCCACAACAACGCCCGCATGCGGGCGTTTCTGGACGGCGGCGGATTCGACTACGAGTTCCTGTCGGCCACCGACTGTTACCGATCCGGCCGCTTCGACGAGACCTTGCTCAAGGCCCTGACCCGGTTCGACGACATCCAGGCGGTGATGCTGCCGACTCTGGGTCCCGATCGGCGCGCCACCTATTCCCCCTTCCTGCCGATCAGCCCGCGGACGGGGCGGGTGCTGCAGGTCCCGACCCTGGAACGCCATGTCGATCGCGGAACCATCGTCTTCGAGGACGAGGATGGCGCGCGGACCGAAGTCCCGGTCACCGGTGGGGCGGTGAAGATGCAGTGGAAGCCCGACTGGGGCATGCGCTGGGCCGCACTCGGCGTCGATTACGAGATGTCGGGCAAGGATCTGATCGACTCGGTGAAGCTGTCGGGGCCGATCTGCCGGATGCTCGGCGGCGAGCCGCCGGCGGGGTTCAACTTCGAACTGTTCCTCGATGAGAACAACCAGAAGATTTCCAAGTCGAGAGGCAATGGCCTGACCATGGAGGAGTGGCTGCGCTACGCCTCGTCCGAGAGCCTGGTCTACTACCTCTTCCAGTCCCCCAAGTCCGCCAAGCGGCTCTATTTCGACGTCATCCCCAAGGCGGTGGACGAGTACGCCCAGCAGGTCGAGGCGTTCAACCGGCCGCCGGCCGAGGGCGCCGGGCGCAAGCCCAACCCGCTCGACAGCCCGGTGTGGAGTGTCCACGCGGGCGATGCGCCAAGACGCGCCCCGCCGATCTCGTTCAGCCTGCTGCTCAATCTGGCGTCCGCCGCCAACGCCTCGGACAGGGACATCCTGTGGGGGTTCATCGGCCGGCGCCTGCCGGGCGCGACGCCGGCCAGCGAGCCCGAGCTCGACCGCCTGGTCACCCACGCCATCCATTACTACGAAGACTTCGTCGCTCCGGCCAAGCGTTTCCGCGCCCCGGACGAGCGGGAGCGCGCGGCGTTCGCCGATCTGGCGAAGCGGCTGAAGGCGCTTGCGGCCGACTGCACGGACGCCGAGACTATCCAGAACGAGGTTTACGCGGCGGGCAAGGAGGCCGGGTTCGAGCCGTTGCGGGCGTGGTTCGGCGCGCTCTATGAGGTGCTTTTGGGCCAGAGCCAGGGTCCGCGATTCGGCTCCTTCGCCGCCATCTTCGGCCTCGCTGACACCATCGCCCTGATCGAGCGCGCCCTGGCTGGCGAGGACCTCGCGGCTCCGGCGCTATAGAGGGGCGATCTCAGCGATGTCGCCCGCGGCCACCACGCCCTCGCCGGTCACCTGAACATAGACGCCGCACAACAGATGGCCGTACAGCCGATGCAGTTCCGCCGTCACCTCGATGTCGCGTTCGGCGGTGGTCGGATCGACGTCGGGCGCCGCGCACCGCGTGATCGGCTGGAACACCCGCGCCATCGCCGAGCCCAGCCGCATCTCGCGTTCTCGCCAGTCGTTCTCCGCCCAGGCGGGCCAGCCCTCGACATGAATATTGGCCCGGAACCTCAATGGATCGACCGGACGCCGGAGCCGTTGCTCCAGATCGCGAACGCTGTTCAGATTCAGGACCGAAACATGGCCCAGGGGATGGTCGAGGAACCGATGACCGCGGCCGTCAATCACCCGCAAGGGACCCCGCGCCGCCTCGCCGAGGAGCGCGGCGAGCCAGGCCGCGAACGCCGCCCGGCCGGCGTCCTCGTCGAGGTTGGCGCTGAAATCGGGCAAGGCCTCCGCGCGCGCCGTCAGCACCCCGGTCAGGGCGTCATAATGCGTGCGGGCCTTGGCCACTTCGGCGATCCTGGCCAGGACCGCGAACCGGCTCTTGGGGATGAAGGCCGGCGCGGCCGGATCGAAGCCGCAGGGACCATCCTCCACGGCGAACAGCCGGTCGCCTGGAAAGGCGCCCGCTGGTGTGAGCCGCGCGCGATCGACCGCCTGGGGCGTGAAGCCCTTGATCGGGTGGTGGAAGAGCCCGGTGACGACGGCCGACATGATCCCCCCTCTGTCCAACCCCGGCTCGCATGACCGTTCCAGCGCCGGCCGAGAAACCCAAGGCGAGATTCCGGCCCTTCGCGCTCGCTCCCTGGCTGGCCGCCGCCGCCATGGCGGCTTTCTGGCTTCGGCGCAAGAAGTCGCCGGGCGCTCCCACCGTCCCGCCGCCGCCGATGACCCCGGCGCAATGGGAAGCCGCCGAGCCCGGGCGCGGGCGTCTCGCCCAGGCGCCCTGGGCCATCCCGCCGGTCGGCTGGAAGGACATCCTCTGGCGCGCCTACCGCGAACTGGCCAGAACCCGGCTGCCGTTCATCGCCGGCGGGGTCACCTTCTATGTCCTGTTGGCGACCTTTCCGGCCATCGCCGCCTTCGTGTCGCTCTACGGCATCTTCTCCGACGTGCACTCCGTGGAAAGGCAGCTCAACCAGATGTCGGCGGTGTTCCCGCGCGACGCGACCGCCCTGATCGGCGGTCAGATGATGCGCCTGGCCAGTCAGCGCAATGAAACGCTCAGCGCGGCGTTCGCGGCCAGCACCCTGGTCTCGATCTGGAGCGCCAACGCCGGCATGAACGCGCTCTTCAACGGCATAAACATCGCCTACGGCGAAACGGAAAAGCGAAATTATTTCCAGCTCACCCTTCTCACCTATGGCGCGACCCTCGCGGCGACGGTGTTTCTCACCGTCGTGGCGGCGGCGACGGTGGCCGCCCCGGTGCTGTTCCACGACGTCGGCCTGCACGGCCTGAGGTACTGGTGGCTGCCCCTGCGCTGGGTCGGCGTCTATCTGATGGCCGCCATCGTCTTCACCCTGGTCTATCGCTACGGCCCAAGCCGCGCCCGAGCCCGTTGGCGCTGGGTCTTCCCGGGCGGCTTGGCCGCGGCGCTGTTCTGGATGGCCGGATCACTCGGCTTCTCCTGGTACGTCAACAACTTCACCCACTTCGGCGTGACCTACGGCTCCCTGGGCGCGATGATCGGCTTCATGCTCTGGGTATGGTTCTCGATCATCGTCATTCTGGCCGGCGCCGAACTCAACAGCGAGATCGAGCATCAGACCGCCCGTGACACGACCTCCGGCGTCTCGCGACCGTCCGGCGAGCGAGGCGCGGTGATGGCGGACACCGTCGGCAGGGCCTTCACCGTCTCTCCTCACCAAGCGGGCACGCTGGCCGCGGGCTTCGTGCGGCGTCAGGTGCGCGCGGTTGGCGGCCTCCTGGGCCGGCTGCTGGGCCGCTGAGAGAAGCGATCAGGTCGGCCATCGCGCGCCGTGACGGACTCGCAAAATTCGGACCGTCTCGCCCTCCACCCGGTCCCGGATCACGTAGGGGAAGATGATCGTGGGCTCACGAATCGATCCTCGGACAATGCGCCCCCGACTCGGGTGTTCGAGGAGACTATCCCCGGCGTCTTTCAGTCGCAGCGCGAGTCGGCGCGCTGCGGGCGGACTGAAGACGTCGATGTAGTCGGCGATGCTTTCGAGGTTGGCGACGGATTCGTCCGTCCAAACTACTCGCCGCACTTTGGGCGTGGCCGGCGGTTGGGCGCGCCCCACGAAAGCAGCCAACGGCTCACCGCTTCGTGACTCACCACACGCCCGGCGGCTATGTCGGCTTCGGCGCGCGCGTCGGCGGCGACCTCCGCCGCCTCATCGATATCGTCGAACAGCGATGGCTCGGGCGTCGTCACGAGGTGAATCTTACCATGTGGACGCCGACAGGTAAAACCCCACCAGGGCCGAGATCTCTAACCTTCACCCCTCCTCCAGGCTCGCCAGCCGGGCGGCCTGGTCCTCGACGATCAGGGGGCCGATGACCTCGTCGAGGGCTTCGCCCTCGATCACCTTGGGGAGGTTGTAGAGGGTCAGGTTGATGCGGTGGTCGGTGACCCGACCTTGCGGGAAGTTGTAGGTGCGGATGCGTTCGGAACGATCGCCGGAGCCGACCTGGGTCTTTCGCGACTGGGAGCGTTCGGCGTCGAGGGCGTCGCGCTTCCGGTCGTACAGCCTGGCCTTGAGCACCTTCATCGCCCGGGCGCGGTTCTGATGCTGGGATTTCTCCGACGAAGTGACCACGATGCCGGTCGGCAGATGGGTGATCCGCACCGCCGAGTCGGTCTTGTTGACGTGCTGGCCGCCCGCGCCGCTGGAGCGATAGGTGTCGATCCGGATGTCGCCGTCCCGCACCTCGATATCGACCTCCTCCGGTTCGGGGAGCACGGCGACGGTGGCGGCGGAGGTGTGGATCCGGCCTTGCGCCTCGGTGTCCGGCACCCGCTGAACCCGGTGAACGCCGCTTTCGAACTTGAGCCGCCCGAAGACGCCGTCGCCACTGATCGAGGCGATGATCTCCTTGAAACCCCCGGCGTCGCCCTCCGAAAGGCTCTCGATTTCGACCTGCCAGCCCCGCAGCTGGGCGTAGCGTTGATACATCCGGAAGAGATCCCCGGCGAACAGCGCCGCTTCGTCGCCGCCGGTTCCGGCCCGCACCTCGAGGATGGCGGAGGCGTTTTCGTCCGCGTCCCTGGGCGCGAGCAGCAGAGCGACCTCCCGTTCGAGCGCCGGCAGGCTGTCATCCAGGAGCATCAGTTCCTCGCGAGCCAGACCGGCCATCTCCGCGTCGCCGCCGGCGCTCATCTGTTCGAGTTCTGCGCGTTCGGCCCGGGCTTTAGCCAGACGCCGGGCGAGGTCGGCCACCGGTCGCAGTTCGGCGTGTTCCTTGGCCAGCCTGACGATTTCCACGCCCTCGGTGGCCGCGCCCATGCGCGCCTCGATCTCACCGAAGCGGTCGAGCAGCTGTTCGAGCCGGGCGGCGGGCAGGTGCACGGTGGGCCTTCTCAAGGTGACTGACGGAGCGCGTGTCCCTCTAGCCCGCGCGGCGCGACGCGTCACGCCGGCCTTGGCACGGGGGTTGCTGCCGACGGGCCGAATGGCGAAACCGACCATCAGCATCGTGATCCCGACCCAGCGTCGTCCCGACGGCCTGGCCACGGCGGCGCGCTCGGCGCTCCGCCAGGTCGGCGTATCCCATGCGGCCCTGGAACTGGTGATCATCGACAACGACCAGTCGCCGTCGGCCAGGGTCGCGGCCGAGCGGCTCGCGGCGGATGCGCCGTTCCCGGTCGTCTATGCGCACGAGCCGATGGCCGGCGTCGCCAACGCCCGCAACGCCGCGGTCGGCGCTTCCCGGGGGGCGTTCCTGGCCTTCCTCGACGACGACGAGGAAGCGCCGGAAGGCTGGCTCGCGGCCCTCGTCGAGGCCCGCGAGCGGTTCGCCGCCGACGCGGTCTTCGGACCCGTGAAGGCGCGCGCGCCGGCCGACATTCGCGGCAATCGGGCCTATCTGGAACGCTTCTTTTCCCGGGAAGGTCCCGGCGAAGCGGGAGCCATCGACCGCCACTACGGCTGCGGCAACAGCCTGGTTCGCCGCGCCGCCTTGCCCGACCCGGTCGCGCCGTTTCGCGCCGCGCGAAACCTGACCGGGGGCGAGGATGACCTGCTGTTCGGCGAAATGGGCGCCGCCGGCGCCCGGTTCGCCTGGGCGCCCGACGCCTGGGTCTGGGAGCACCCCAGTCCGGAACGCCTGACCCTGGCCTACACCCTTCGCCGGGCCTTCGCCTACGGCCAGGGTCCGACCGCCGCCTGCGCGGTCGCCAGCCCTCCCGATCGTCTGGGCGTCGCCAGGTGGATGTCGATCGGCGTCGTTCAGTCGCTGTTCTACGGCGCCCTGGCCGCGGCCAGGTGGTTGTTAGCGGCCCCGGGCGGCGCCGACGCCCTGGATCGCGCCGCTCGGGGGCTCGGCAAGGTGCTGTGGTGGTCGCCCTTCAAGATCCAGTTCTACGGCCGCGGCGCCTGAGGTTCCGCGAACTCGATTCGCAAAGCCCGACGGGCCTCTGATATGGGTTTCAGGGAATTGCCCCATCGGAGGATGTTCGCCATGGCCGAGGCCTATATCGTCGCCGCCGCCCGCACGGCCGGAGGCCGCAAGGGCGGCAAGCTGGCCGGCTGGCATCCGGCCGACCTCGCCGGCCGGGTCCTCGACAGTCTTCTGGATCGCACGGGCGTCGATCCGGCCGCGATCGAGGACGTGATCATGGGCTGCGTCATGCAGGTGGGCGAGCAGGCGACCAATGTCGCGCGCGGCGCCGTCCTCGCCTCCCGCCTGCCGGAAAGCGTGCCGGCCACCAGCATCGACCGCCAGTGCGGCTCCTCCCAGCAGGCCCTCCACTTCGCCGCCCAGGCGGTGATGAGCGGGACCCAGGACATCGTCATCGCCGCCGGGGTGGAGAGCATGACCCGGGTTCCCATGGGCCTTTCGGTCACCCTGCCGGCCCAGAACGGTTTCGGGATTCCGATGAGTCCCAGGCAGCAGAAGCGCTACCCGAACATCCAGTTCAGCCAGTTCATGGGCGCCGAGATGATGGCCGAGAAATACCGCCTCTCGAAGGAACAGCTCGACGAATACGCCTATGGCAGCCATCAGCGCGCCATCGCCGCCACGCAAGGCGGCGCCTTCAGGGACGAGATCGTCGATATCGAGATCATCGACGCCGACGGCGGCACGGCCCATCACGTCACCGATGAAGGCATTCGTTTCGACGCCAGCCTCGACGGCATCAAGGCCGTCAAGCTCCTGCGCGAAGGCGGCAGGCTCACCGCCGCCAGTTCAAGCCAGATCTGCGACGGCGCCTCGGGCGTGATGGTGGTCAGCGAGGCCGGCCTCAAGACCCTCGGCGTCGAGCCGATGGCCCGGATCCATCACCTGACCGTGGTTGGCGGCGATCCGGTGATCATGCTCGAGGCGCCGCTGCCGGGCACCCGGCGCGCGCTCGGGAAGTCCGGCATGTCGATCGACGACATCGATCTCTACGAGGTCAACGAAGCCTTCGCCTCGGTTCCCGTGGCCTGGCTCCAGGAGATCGGCGCCGATCCGGCCAGGATCAACGTCAATGGCGGGGCGATCGCACTCGGCCACCCCCTCGGCGCTTCAGGTACCAAGCTGATGACCACCCTGGTCCATGCCCTGAAGGCCCGCGGCAAGCGCTGGGGCCTGCAGACCATGTGCGAAGGCGGCGGTCTGGCCAACGTCACCATCGTCGAGGCGCTGTAGGCTTTTGCCTCCCTCCCCTTTATGGGGAGGGACAGACGGCGAAGCCGTCAGGGTGGGGCTGCGCGAATCGTCCGATAGCGTCGGTGGTCCTCGCGGGACTTCCCCACCCCGGCCTTCGGCCGACCCTCCCCATGAAGGGGAGGGAGGAATCTTCGGCGTCCCCTTCCATGCCCTTCACCGCCTCCGTCCTCACAATGTTTCCCGAAGCGTTCCCGGGTCCCCTGAGCGTCTCGCTGATCGGGACGGCGTGGCGGGAGCGGGGGGCGTGGAGCCTGGAGACGGTGGACATCCGGGGGTTTTCCACCGATAAGCGCGGCTTCCTGGACGACACCCCCGCCGGGGGCGGACCCGGCCAGGTGATGCGGGCGGACGTGATCGCCTCGGCGCTGGACAGCATCGAGCGTTCGGGCCGGCCGCTGGTGTGCATGAGCGCGCGGGGCCGGCGGTTCACCCGGGTCCTGGCCAGAATGTGGTCGGAAGGACCTGGTCTCGTCGTCCTCTGTGGCCGGTTCGAGGGCGTCGATCAGCGCCTGATTGAGGGTCGCGGCTTCGAGGAGGTCTGCGTGGGAGACGCGGTGCTGGCCGGCGGCGAGGCGGCGGCGATGGTGGTGATCGAGGCGTGCGTGCGGCTGGTTCCCGGCGTCCTGGGGCAGGCCGCCAGTCTGGACGACGAGAGTTTCGAAGACGGGCTTCTGGAATATCCGCAGTACACCCGGCCGCGGACGTTCGAGGGGCGCGACATCCCGGAGATCCTGCTTTCCGGCCACCATGCCGAGGTGGCCAGGTGGAGGCGGGCGCAACGGGAATCGACCACGCGGGAGCGGCGTCCGGATCTGTGGGCGGCGCATCTCGCCAATCAACAGGCAAAGGGCGATTGAAGCCCGTGAGAAGGAATTTGAAGCGATGAACGTGATCCAGGAACTCGAAAAGGAAGAGGCCGCCCGCCTCGTCACCGGCAAGAAGATCCCGCCGTTCCAGCCCGGCGACACCGTGCGCGTCAATGTGCGCATCAAGGAAGGCGAGCGCGAGCGGGTTCAGGCCTATGAGGGCGTGTGCATCGCCCGCGCCGGCGGCGGCCTCCAGGAGAGTTTCACGGTGCGCAAGATCAGCTTCGGCGAAGGCGTCGAGAGGGTCTTCCCGGTGCTCTCCCCGATGATCGAATCCATCGAGGTCAAGCGCCGCGGGGCGGTCCGCCGGGCCAAGCTCTATTATCTGCGTGATCGCCGGGGCAAGTCGGCGCGGATCGCCGAGCGCGCCGCCGGGGCCGGCGAGCGCGAGGACACGTCCGAGGCCTGAGCCCTCCCGTAGGGCGGTTCGCCCGGGCGGTGATCGGCCGGGCTTGCGCCGGATCGGGGCGGCGGCGCACCATGGGTTCTCCGACTCGGACCTCGTCGCGCCGCCTTGAACGCCGCCTCAATCAGACCCGGTTCACCGGCGCTCCGAATCGGCGCGCGCGTCATGATGGTTGGCGGATCCTATCTCGTCGCCGCTCTCGTGGTGCTGGGCGTCGTCGTGGTCCTGAAGCGAGAGATCCCGGCCACGCTTCTGCGTGATGCGCTGAGTTTCCATTTCATCGCCGCCATCGCGGCCGGCCTGGAACCCGCCACGGTCAAGGCCTCGCTGCTACGCGCTTCCGAAGACCAGGCCCCTGGCGACGTCGGCGCGCGCGGCTATCTCCTGGTCAGTGCGCTCAAGGGCGTCCTCGCCGCGCCTTTCCTGGCTCTCCTCTGGCGGTTCGCCGACCCGCACGTGGACCCGCTCGCCTGGCTCTGGCTGCCCTTCGTCACCGCGGCCGGATTCGCCGCCACCGACCTTCGCGTGCTCCTTGACGTACGCGGCCGGCACGCTTCGGCCATCTGGCTCAAGCACGGCAGTCTGGGGGGCGGCCTGCTGCTTCTCGGCGCGTTCCTGCTGGCCGGGATGCCGCTGATCTGGGCCATGGGCGCCTCGACCGCGCCGCGCCTCGTCCTCGTCGGCTTCGTCGCCTTCTCCGAACCGCGCGCCGGTCCCGAGGCGCCGCTGGGGCCGCGGATTGGCCGGCTTCTCCGTGACGTTCGCTGGGTTGAGCTGGCGGGGGCTTCGGTGATCGCGGCGGTGGGCGGCTCGGCCGACCGCGTCCTGGCTCTGCGCTACCTCGCGCCGGGCGCCTATACGGCCTATTTTCTGCTTTACGAGGCGTTCAGCCGCTTCTGGCTGCTGCCCTATCTTCTCACCCCGATCATCTTCGCGCGCCGCGCGGTGGGGCGGGCAGCCGACGCCTTCGTTCGCCGATCATGGCTGTTGACGGCGACCGCCGGGGGCCTGTTCGTGGCGGCTGTCGGCGGAACTCTGGCCGTGGCTCCCGATCTGCTGGCGCGGTTCATCGGCTCTCCGTTCCCACCGGCCGTACTCGCCTTCGCCGCCGCTGTGGTGATCGCCGGTTTCACCCAACTGAGGATCGCGGAGCTGCAGGGCGCCGGCCGGGCAAGGCGCGCCGCCCTGCTTCTGGGGTTGGGGGCCGCGATCGCGATCGCGTTGTTCTACGTCCTGATCCGGCGCTTCGGAGAGTCCGGTCTGTTGGCCGCGTGGCTTCTCAAGTCGGTGATCGAATTCGCGGCGACGATGATCTGGGGGGGCGGTGGACTGGCTGACAAATCACTGTAGCTGCCCCACCGCTGGGGCGGAGCCGGCGTTCGCGGTCCGCGACCTGAATTTCCGCGCCACCCCGGTGGAGGGCCGCATGATGCGCTGCCCGGCCTGCGCCGCGCTCTTTCCCGAGGCCTTCCCCGCCCCCGCCGTCGTGACGCACGCCTACGCCGGCTACTACACCGCCCGCGCCGCGCGCGGCGGCTGGCGAGGCTGGCTGCGCGGTGTCATCGACCGTTGGCGACGGCCCTATCTGCGCCGCCACCTTCCGGCCGGCGCGCGGCGAGTGCTCGATTACGGCTGCGGCTCGGGCGCCTATCTGACGGCGGTGAACAAGGAAGGGCCGGGCCGCGAGACGTTCGGGACCGATCTCGGCGGGCCGCCGGCCGAGACGGGCTCCTACCGGTGGCTGGAATCGAGCGAGGTGGCGACCGCCGCGCCCTTCGACTGGATCACCCTGGGCCATGTGCTCGAGCACCTCGCGGACCCGGCGGAGGTGATCGCCGGGCTCGCCCGGCGCCTGGCGCCTGGAGGCGGACTGTGGATCGCCACGCCCAATTCCGAGAGCTTGCTCTTCCGCGCCGCCGGTTCCTGGGCGCGCGACGTCGATTTTCCGCGCCACCGCGAAATCTTCAGCCGCCGGGGACTCGACCGGCTGGTCGGTGACGCGGGCTTGTCGGCGAGGTTCGTTTCTCCGCCGAGGCTCAACGCGGCGCTGAACGCGGCCTCGACCATCGTCAACATGTTGCGCGACCCAGCCGCCGGACGATGGATCCGATTGCGGGCCGCCGCGGGGGTGTGCACGGCCCTGGCGGCGCATTGCCTGTCGCCGCGGAAGGCTCGCGACCAGACGGCGCCGGAACTGATCGCGATCTGCCGCGCGCCGACCAAGCCCTAGGGGCGGTATTTCGGCGGTATGGCGGCCACTTCTTCCGGCGTCAGCTTGGTCAGCGACCTCGCGATCAGGTGTTCCCTGATGCCGCCCAGGTCGGCCACCGCCAGATCCAGATCGAGGGGTGAGCAGACGCTGTCCGATCCGCGGGAGACCGAAATCAGATGCGCGTCCGGCCATTGGAGTTCCGGCGAGCCGGCGCTGAGCTCGACCCGATAGACCTCGTTCATATTGACTTTCAGGTAGAGCACGTCCGGGCTCGGCGCCTTCCAGCCCTGCCACTGATTGATGAAGAAGCACGGCGCGCTCTGGCCGGCCGCCGGCCCGGCGGCGGCGGCGGTCGCGGACAGGCCGATCAGACCGGCGGCGATGACGCTCCCACGAACCATTCGAGACAACATCGACATGGCGTTCTCCCTTCGAAACATGTCCCTCCCACTCCAGATGGGCGGGAGCTGCGGCGATGTCAATTTCCAGCCCCGATGGCCGGGTCCCCAGTGGCGGCCCACGGACGATCAATCCGCCGTCCGTCACCTCATCGCCTGCAGGGCCAGCGCCAGTCGCGAGGCGGCGTCCCGCGCGGGCCTCGCGGAGCGCAGCGAGTGCTCGAGTTCATCGGCGGCCAGGGCGACGCTCGCCCAGCCGAATTGGGCCGCGATCCCGGCGATGCGATGAGCGTCGGCCACGGTGGCCTCGCCGCGTTCGACCCGGGTGAGAAGCTCGGGGATCCGCGCGCTCAGCTCGGCCCGCGCGGCGATGGTCAGGCCCCGCATCCGCGCCTCGAAGATCGCATCGGCCGGGGTCTCCTCGCCGGGCGCCTGGGCGAACAGGGACGCCAATGCCTGGCGAAGGCCGTTCGCCGACACCGGCTTTCGCAGGACCAGGCTCGCCCCGGCCCGCTCGGCCTCGGCGAGGGTGGTCGCGTCGCTGGTGGCGGTGAGGACGATGACCGGCAGGTCGGCCAGCGGGCGTGGCAGGGACCGCAGGAGCCCGAGCAGCTCCAACCCCCCCAATCGCGGCATCAGGAGATCGATGATGGCCAGATCGAAGCCGCCCTTGCCGAGCTGCTCGATCGCCGCGAGGCCGCCATCGACCTCGACGATGTCATGGCCTTGCCGGCGCAGAACGGCGCCGACGACCTGGCGGATCGCATCGATGTCTTCGGCGAGAAGAATCCGCAACGGTCGCGTGGGACCCGGCTCGTGGACGGGTGTGGCCGGCTCGAGGGGAAATCGGAACACGAATCGCGCCCCTCCCCCCGGCCGATTGTCCGCCGACAGCCCGCCGCCGAGCCGCTGGGCGATGCGCCGCGAAAGCGCCAGACCCAGGCCCAGCCCGCGGCCATCGCCGGCGTGCGCGCCGCGCTCGAACGGCTGAAACAGGTGCAGCAACTCGGCGTCCGCCAAGCCGGGTCCGGCGTCCTCGACCTGGATGGAAAGGCGCGCCGGCATCTCGACCTCGGGGGGCTCGACGGTCAAACGCACGACGATCGGCCCGCCCTCACCATATTTGGCGGCGTTGGAGAGTAGATTGCGCACCACCTGTCGAACGCGCGAGCCATCGGTCTTGACCCGGACAGGGACATCGTCCGCGACTTCCAGCGACAATGTCGCGCTCCGCTGGGCGGCGAACGCCCGGGCGACCGAGCACTCCGACCGGAGCAGGTCCACGATCGCCGTCGGCCGAGTCACGAGCGGCGCCTCGCCGCTGCCCAGCGCGCCATAATCGGTGAGATCGTCAATCACGTTCCTGAGGCTGGCGAACACATCGCTCATCGCCGCCAGGTCCGCCGCGCCGGGCTCGCCGACAGCGAGATCCAGCAATCCCTGCATGGCTTGCATGGGCGTTCGCAGCTCGTGACCGACGTCGGCGAGGAATCGCGATTTGGCGCGATCGGTTCGTTCCGCCGCCACCGTCTGGGCCCGGGCCTCGATCAGGCGGTCGGCCAGGTCGTCGGTGGCGAGGCCCGGGCCGGGCGCCGGATCGAGCTTCGCCGATGCGCCCCAGGCTTTCCAGACCGCCTGGGCGCCGCGGTGATAGCGTTCCGCCAGGGCGAAATCACCCGCCCCGCGCGCGGCGTCGGCCGCGCATTCCGCCGCCAGGCCCGCTTCCAGGCGCGATGAGCCGGCGTCGGTCACGGCGACCGCTTCGGCGAAGGCGGCGAGGCAGAGCGCGCGGTCGCGCCGAGTGCGCAGGCTCTCGGCCCGCAGCAGAAGGTGCTTTCCCTGATGGTCATCTGGATTGAGCGTCGCGGCGCGCCGCACGAACGCCAGATCCGCCGGGCGGGCTCGCCGGCCGGTCCTGAGGCGCGCGAGCGAGGCGTGAAAGCGCAAGGCGACCCCACCGGAATGACTGTCGAAGGTCCGCGCGACCGCCCGGTTTCGAGCCGCCAGCCCTGCACCGGCCGTCCAATCGCCGCGCAAGGACGCGATCTCCATCGCCACGAGCAACTCGACGGGCGGATCTGTCGGCGCAGATTCCGGCGTGAATTCGCCGCCGCTTTCCCGCCCTCCGAGCAGCCCTTCCACGGCGTCCCTGACGGCGGCGATTCCCCTGGCGGTATCGACGTCGCCCAGGCGGCGGACTTCCCGTTCGGCCTCCCGGATCTGCGGTTCCAACTCCACGAGAGACGGGCTGGAGCGCCAGCCGATCATGATCCAGTTGCGGATGGCGAGGGCGGCCTGGACCGGATCGCCTTCGGCCAGGGCGAGGTCGCGGATCACCAGGCAGCGGGCGCGCAGGGACGCCTGGGGTCGCCGCCAGATCGATCCCCAATAGGTGGCGCGATACAGGGTGGCGGCTTGGGCGAAGCCATCATATTCGGCGCGCGCGGCGGCATCGGCGGCGAGATCTCCCAGGCGGGCGGCCTCGGCATAGTCGCCGGTGAAAGCGCAGAGGAAGGTGTCCGTCGCCATCCAGAACGCGCTGGGCTTTGCTTCCCGACCAGCTCGCCGCGAACTGCTCAGGGCGATCAACGCGGCCATCCGCGGGCTGCGCTCCCACGCGAGGTTGGCGGCGACGTTGGCGAGCTTGGTGAAGGCGTCCGTGCGGAACGTGAGGATGGGCGCCGTGTCTCGGCTTCGAAGGCGCCGCTCCAACGTCCACAGCGCGGCGGCCACCGCCAGCGCCCCCATTCCCGCCCTCGCTGGCAGAAAGACGCCGAAGCGGGCCATCCCCTCCTGGGCCATCGACCAGGCGCCGTCCGCGTCGCCGACCAGACGCAGGGCCGTGACGCCCAGGGCGTAGGCTTCGCCCAGGGCCTCCTCGTGGTCCGATGACGCCACGAAGCGCCGCGCGCGGCTCATCACCTCGCCCGGATCTTTCTGGTCGGGGGCGGCCAACACCGCCTCGCGCAGGATCGCGCGATCGAGGGAGGCGTCGCGCGGCCCCTCGCGGGTCCACAGCCACCAGGCGCTTTCCGCGAACCCACTCGCCGCGTCGGAGTCGAGGCGCGCCCGCGCCCGCGCCGCCCCGGCGGCGAACCGGTCGCGCCAGGCGCCGGCCGCGGTGGTCTCCAGCCCCCCCATCTGTCGGAACCTCAGGGCCACCGCGGCGACCGCCGGCCAGTCGTCGGCGGGCGACGCGGCCAGCCGGTCGGCGAGCTTGCCGGCGAATAGCGCGACGTCCTGGCCTGGCGCGTCCAGAACCGCGGCGCGCGTGCGATCGTGAAGGAAGGCGACCTCGCCTTCGCGCCGCCGCAGAATGCCGGCGCCCTCGAGGATTCCCAACGCCGCCTCGAGGCGGACTTCCGAAAAACCCACCGCGCACGCCAATCCGGCGAGGGGCGCATGGTCGCCCCATAGGCCGGCGGCCAGGGCGACGTCGCGCGCGTCCTCGCCGAGCGCGCCCATCCGGTCCACCAGACTCATGGCGACGTCGCCGCGATCCAGCCGCGCGGCGCCGGCCGGATCGACCCGCCACCTCGCGCCGCCGCGAACCAGAACCGAACTCGCCTTCACGGCCCGCGCGGCGCCGAGGACATCGAACGCGAGCCTGGGGCCGTTGTCTCCCAGCCATTCGACCAGGGCCGCCCCTCCGGCGTCGCCGCCGCCCTCCACGCCCAAGGCGGCGTCCAGAAGGGCGATGCGAGCCTCGATATCCAGGTCCCCGACCTCGATGGTCGAGATGTTCAGGTCGTCGGCGAACGGATCGGCCTCGCGATCATCCCGTTCGGCCAGGATCAGGGTCAGGTGCAGCGCGGCGGCCTCGCCGATCAGCAGGGCGACCAAGTCCCTGGCGACATCGGCGCCCCTTCGCCAGTCATCGAAGAAAAGGATGATCGGACAATCGAAGCGGGACAGCCAACGCGTGAGCTTCAGCGCCGCGTCGAACACCCGCGCGGCGCTCTCCCGTCGGCCGAAAAGCGCCGAGGGTTCGGGTGTGGACGGCGTCACGCTGGCCTCGAAGCCGACCGCGCCCAGCACGGCCAGGGCCGGACCCAGCGCCTCCCTCATCGCCTCGACCACCGGCTCGGGGTCGTCGAGCCGGTCGAGGGCCGCGCCGACGGCTTGGGAAAGCGCCCGCATGGGCGGGCCGAGCGGCGCCGGGTTGGCCACGTCCGCATATTTGCCCGAACCGGTGAACGCGCCTCGCGCCGCCGCATCGGCGAGCGCCGCGGCGGCCAGGGCGGTCTTGCCCGAGCCCGCCGGCCCACGCAGAATCACCGCCGCGACGTCGGGATCGGCGATCGCCGCGCGTAGCCGCGCGATCTCCTCGCCACGGCCGAACAGGGTGATGCCCGAGCTCCGGTAACCGAGCCCCGCCCGGCCGACGGTATCATGACCATCGTCCACCGACGTTCCTTCGTCAAAGCACAACAGCATAGGGCACTTCAGGCGCGAGATCACGATCGCAGGTCGCGGTTTCGCGAGGAAAATCAGCGAGCCGAGACGCCCGACCCGCCCGCCGAGGGTTCCCGCCCGAACGACCCTCACGACGATGACGCGTTTTGGCCACAGCGTTTCAACGAAGTTCCCGAGAGGTCGCGAAAATAAAATCGATCACACGCGGCGAATTGGCGGAGAGGGGGGGATTCGAACCCCCGATACCCTTGCGAGTATGCCGCATTTCGAGTGCGGTGCTTTCAACCGCTCAGCCACCTCTCCGGTGCGTGAAACCGGGGCGCGGCGCCCCGGCGAGCGAAGGCGCGGAACCTAGCGACGGGGCGGACCCGGCGCAAGGTCAGGCCGGAAAGCCGCCGGCGCGGCTCAGCGCCGAGATCGGGGCCTTGCCGATCTTCTCGCCGATCCAGCGGCCGGCGGCGATCAGGCCATCGATGTCGAGACCAGTTTGGTAGCCGGCGCGGTGCAGCATCCAGGCCAGGTCCTCGGTGGCGATGTTGCCGGTGGCGGCCGGCGCGAAGGGGCAGCCGCCGAGGCCGCCGCAGCTGGCGTCCAGCACCGTCACTCCCGCCTCGACGCTGGCGAAGGCGTTGGCCAGCCCGGTACGGCGGGTGTCGTGGAAATGCATCCGCGGACGCGCCCGGGGCGCGGCGCGGCGCATCGCGGCGATCCGCGCCTTGACGGTCCAGGGATCGGCGACGCCGATGGTGTCGCCCAGGGCGATCTCGCCGATGCCCAGCGCCGCCGCCCGCTCGATGATCTCGACCAGGCGCGATTGCGGCACCTCGCCGTCGAAAGGGCAGCCGAAGGCCACCGAGATGGTCAGGGTGATCGGCGGTCCTCCCTCGGCCTGGCGTCGCCGCGCGATCGTTTCCAGGGTCCGCAATTGTTCGGCCACCGGCGCGCCCTGGTTGCGGATGCCGAAACCGTCGGTGGCGCAGACCACCACATTGGCCTCGTCGCAGCCGGACGCCACCGCCCGGTCCCACCCCCGTTCGTTGAGCACCAGGCCGATCCGCGAGCGGCCCGCCGCGCGGGGCAGGGCGGCCATGATCGCCTCGGCCCCGGCCATCTGGGGAACCCGCCGGGGATTGACGAAGGAAACCGCCTCGATCCGCCGCGCCCCGCACGCCTCCAGGCGGTGGATGAAGTCGATCCGGTCATCCGCCCCGACCACCGCCTTCTCGTTCTGGAGCCCGTCGCGGGGGCCGACTTCGACGATGTCGATGAGGTTCGTCATGGGGCCGCCTTGCCGGGCGTCGCCGCTGGCGGCGGCGGCGGCGATCGCCAGATGCGCAGTATGTCGCGACGGTTGTTCGAATAGTCGAGGCCCGCCGCCTGGCCGACGACGCGGGCGGCGAGGCCCTGGCCGGCCAGGGCGGCGCGGAAGGCGGGCTCCTGGCGCGTTTCGACGATGGCCGGCCTTCCTTCCGAGACGGCGTCGGCCGCGTCATCGGCGTCGCCCAGTTCGGTCGTGGCCCCGAGCAGGAACACCAGGCTCGGCTCCTCATAGCCGGCCACCGTCACCGGCCCCGGCGTGACCCCGTCACGCGGATCGAAATCGGCGGCGGCCAGGGTCCGGGCGGTGCGATCGGAGAGCCACAGGGGCCGCAGCGCCGGGGCGACGCCGGCGGCGAGGGCGGCATGGGCGCCCAGCGCCAGCGCGCCGGCGGCGGCCATCGCCCACCGGGCGCGTCGGCGCAGCAGCAGCAGAGCGCCGCCCGCGCCCGCCGCCGCGAACAGCGCTCCGGCCGCGACCGCCCAGGGCGCCCCGCTCCAGTCGCCGACCCGGCTCATGGCCACCGGACCGGCGGCGGCCAGGACGCCGGCGCCCAGGATGACGAGCGCCGCGCCGCTCAGCCGCGCGAGCCGGCCTGGCGGTTCAGCCAGGGCGCGCGCCATCAGCCAGGCCAGGGCGCCGAAGAGCGGCAGGGTGTAGTGAACGAGCTTGGTCGGCGCCACTTCGAACACCAGCCAGGAAGGGACTAGCCAGCAGAGGGAGAAGCGCACGGCGGGCTCGGCCCGCGCCCGCCATCCCGCCGTCAGGCCGGCAGGAAGAAGCAGGACGGCTGGAAACAGCGTCAGGGGCAGCAGGGCCAGATGGAACCCGGGCGGCGCGGCGTGGCCCTCCTGGCCACCGGCCAGCTTGGGGGCGAGGTCGCCGCCCACCGCCGCGCCCCAGAAAGCGCCGTCGCTGGCCACCGTGATCGCCATCGCCCACGGCCCCAGCACCGCCGCCATCAGGATCAGGCCCCAGCCCCAGCCCAGCCCCTTCAGCCATTCGATCCGGCGCTCCCACAGCGCCAGCGCGGCGAGGGTGAGCCCCACCACCAGGGGTCCGATCGGCCCCTTGACGAGGACGGACAGGGCCAGCGCCGCCCAGAACAGCGTCTTGACCCCGCGCCCGGCCGCCGGGCCGCCCCTCTTGGCCAGATAGAGCCGCGCCAGGGCCGCCATGGCGGTGGTCACCGCGCCGGCGAGGACCCCGTCGGTGGCGGCGATCGCGCCCTCCGTGGCGAGCAGGAAGCTCGCGCCCAGCATGGCCCCGGCCATCAAGCTCTGCCCGGGCCGCATGAACGCCGCCGCGCCCCAGGCGCAGGCGGCGGCGGCCAGCATCACGCCCAGGAGCGAGGGAACGCGGAAGGCCCAGATCGCCCGGTCCTCGACCTGCGAAAGGGCCTTCACCGCCGCCGCCTGCAGCCAGTATATTCCCACCGGCTTGTTGAATCTCGGCGTCTCCTGGAAGCGTATGGTGACGAAATCGCCACTCTCCAGCATCTGGGCCGAAGCTTCGGCGAAGCGGGATTCGTCCCGGTCCAGCGGCGGCAGGGCGACCAGGCCGGGCAGGGCGCCGATCAGGGCGACGATGGCCGCGAGCAGCGGGCCGCGCCAACCGCGTCCCAGGATGTCCAGGCGGTCTTCCAGCGTCATGACGCCCTGATAGCACGATCTTCCGGGCCGCCGCTTTTCGGCTATGAGGGGCCATGACCGCCCGTGTCCCCCTCGATTTCTCCATCGTCGTGGCGGTCTTCGACGAGGAGGGGGCGGCGGTTCCCCTGGCCCGCGAAATCGCCACCGCCTTCGCCGGGACGGCCTTCGAAATCCTCTTCATCGACGACGCCAGCGGCGACGGCACGCGGGCCTCGCTGGCCGCCGCGCGGATCGAAATCCCCCAGCTCCGCGTCCTTGTCCACCGGCGCAACGCCGGCCAGAGCCGGGCGGTGCGCACCGGCGTTCTGGCCGCCCGCGCGCCGATCGTGGTCACCCTCGATGGCGACGGCCAGAACGATCCGGCCGACGCGCCGCGCCTGGCCCGGACCCTCCAGGCGGGGCCGCCGAGCCTCGGTCTGGTCGGCGGCGAGCGGATGAAGCGCCGGGATTCAGCCTCCAGGCGCTGGGCGTCCGGTCTCGCCAACGCCGTCCGGCGCCGGCTTCTGGCCGACCAGGCCATCGACACCGGCTGCGGCCTGAAGGCCTTCCGCCGGGAGGCGTTCCTGCGCCTTCCCTACTTCGATCACCTGCACCGCTACCTGCCGGCCCTGATGCTGCGCGAGGGATATGCGGTCGTCTTCGAGAGGGTGAACCATCGGCCGAGAACCAGCGGCCGGTCGAAATACACCAACCTCGGCCGCCTCTGGGCCGCCGCCAGCGATCTGGCTGGCGTGATGTGGCTCGTTCGGCGGGCTCGCGATCCGGGGGTGGTGGAGGAGAGCTGAGTCAGCGGCTGCCTTGGTCTCATTTGGCCAGGGGGAACCGATCGCTCTACGATTCAATCGCCTTCGCCCTCCAGACTCAGCATGAAATGGCCCCGGAGCGCCGCAACCGGCGAGGCGCGGGTTTCCTGCCAGGCTTCGACCTGGACGTTGGCGATGCGCCGACCGACCTTGCGGACATCGGCGCGGGCGTAGGTGGTCAGAGCCCGGCCGGGGCGAAGATATTCGATGGTCACGTCGATGGTCCGCGGCTGCCGGCGCAGGGGCTCGCGGATCGAGAGCTGGGTCAGGGCAGTCATCTCCATGAACGCGCCGAGGACCCCGCCGTGCAGAGCCGGAAGGGAGGTGTTTCCCACCAGGTGCGGCGAGAAGGGCAGAATGGCGGTCATCTCGTCGCCGGCCAGTTCCGCGGTCATGCCGAGGAAGCGCACATAGGGGATGGCGGCCAGGACTTCGGCCAGCCGGTCGGATCGGGTCCCGTTCACGTCGCGGCCTTGGCCGGTGCGCCGGAAAGAACGAAAGCGCCCTGGGCGGTGGCGATCGGATCATCGGGATCGTCCTCGAACGCGGTGGCGCGGACGAAGGCGATGGAGCGGGTCAGTTTGTAGCAGTGGGCGCGGCCGATGACGCCGCGCCGAGGTTCGGCCGGCCGCATGTAGTCGATGCGCAGATCCAGGGTCGCGGTGGCGTTAAAATCTAAGGCGGCGGCCTTGATCGCCAGGCCGCAGACGTGGTCGAGCAGGCTCGTCACCACCCCGCCGGCCATCACCCCCGTGGCCGGATCGCCGACCAGGTCGTCGCGATAGGGAGCCTCGATCACCGCGACTCCGGGCGCCACCGAGACGAAGCGAAGTCCGAGCGCGCCGGCCTGAGGGGTTTGATCGACCATCCGGCGGCCGAGTTCGGCCAGGGCTTCGAGATCGGCGCTCATTCACGCCTTATAGGAACAAGCGCGCCGGCTCGCCTATATGGTCGTGGCGTGATCAGGCCCGAAACCCTTCTCTGCCCCCGGCCGGGCGGCCTCTATTGCCCCCCGGGCGATTTCTACATCGACCCGATGCGGCCGGTGGACCGGGCGGTGATCACCCACGGCCATGGCGACCATGCCCGCGCCGGCCACGGCGCGGTGGCCGCGACGCGCGAGACCCTGGCGATCATGGGCGTCCGTCTCGGCGAGGACTTCGCCGGCGCGACCCGGCCGCTGGCCTACGGCGAGACACTGGAGCGCGATGGGGTCGAAGTCTCCCTGGTTCCGGCCGGCCATGTGCTCGGATCGGCCCAGGTCGTGGTCCGCTGGAGGGGCCTGACCATGGTCGTCTCGGGCGATTACAAGCGCCGCCGAGATCCCACGTGTCCGCCGTTCGAGGTCACGCCCTGCGATGTCTTCGTCACCGAGGCGACCTTCGCCCTGCCGGTGTTCCGCCATCCGCCCGACGGCGGGGAAATCGCCAAGCTGCTGAATTCGGTGGCCCAGTTTCCCGCCCGCTGCCATCTCGTCGGCGCCTATGCCCTGGGCAAGGCCCAGCGGATCATCCGTCTCCTTCGCGAGGCCGGCTGGGAGCAGACGGTCTACGTCCACGGCGCGCTCGAACGGCTGAACAGCCTCTACCAAGGCTTTGGCGTCGATCTTGGACCCACCCTCCCGGCGACCACCGGGGAGAAGGGCGATTTCGCCGGCGCCATCATCGTCGCCCCGCCCTCGGCCATCGCCGACCGGTGGGCCAGGCGCTTTCCAGACCCCGTCCTCGCCTTGGCCTCGGGCTGGATGCGCATCCGCGCCCGCGCCCGCCAGCGCGGCGTCGAACTCCCCCTGATCATATCCGACCACGCCGATTGGGACGAACTCACCCGGACCATCGAGGCGATCCGCCCGGCCGAGCTGTGGATCACCCACGGCCGCGAGGAGGCGCTGGCGCGCTGGGCCAGTTTGAACGGCATCTCGGCGCGGGCTCTGGCGCTCGTGGGCTATGAGGACGAGGAGGACTGAGGGCCAATGGCGCGGGGCCAGATCGTGATCCTGAACGGTGCTCCGCGATCAGGGAAATCAAGCATCGTGGATGCGATTCAGGAGTCTTTCGACGGGCCTTGGATGAATCTCGGCGTGGACGTTCATGTCAGGAGCGTCACACCGGCGCGGTTCCGGCCTGGAATCGGGTTGCGACCAGGGGGTGAGCGGCCCGACCTCGAACTCCTGGTTCCGACATTCTACGCCGCTCTATACGAATCCGTCGCGGCCCACAGCCGACTGGGGCTCAATGTGGTGGTCGATGTTGGCCACCATGACGCTGGCCGGCCGCCCGCGAAGATCCTCGCCGACTGCGCCCGACGGCTTGCGGGACTGCCCGTCCTTTTCGTGGGCGTTCGCTGTCCAATCGAGGTCATCATGGAGCGCCGAGACGCCGGACAAGTCGGACGCGAGGGTCAATACCTCCTCAGCGCCGCCGACGGGTCCGCCCCGAATGAGGTTCATCTTTGGCAGCGGGAGGTCCACCGCCCCGGCATCTATGACCTCGAGGTCGATACTTCACTTCTGAGCCCGGAGGCGTGCGCCGCTGTCATCCGTCGGCGTCTGGACGACAGCGCCGAGGAACCGATGGCATTCCAGCGGCTCGCTCTGCCATTCTGAGACAATGCGCGCCTTTTCCCACCTGCTCGACCGCCTCTCCTTCACCGCCTCGCGCAACGCCAAGCTCGTTCTGGTGCGCGACTTCCTGAAGGAGACACCCGACCCCGATCGTGGTTGGGCGCTGGCCGCGCTCACCGGCGAGTTGACGTTTCGCGAAGCCAAGCCGGCGGCGATCCGGCGGGCGGTGGAGGCGCGCATGGACGCGCGGTTGTTCGCCTGGTCTTACGACTATGTCGGCGACCTCGCCGAGACCGTGGCCCTGGTCTGGCCGGCCGCGTCCGGCCCCAATCGCGAGCCCGAACTCTCCGAGGTGGTGGATTCCCTCGCCAGTGCGCCCCGCGCCGAGGTTCCCGCGCTCATCGAGGGCTGGCTCGATGCTCTCGACGCCGATGGTCGCTGGGCGTTGCTGAAGCTGCTCACCGGCGGTCTGCGGGTCGGTCTCTCGGCGCGGTTGGCCAAGCAGGCGGCGGCCGACCTCGGCGGGGTGGAGATCGCCGAAGTGGAAGAACTGTGGCACGCCCTGCATCCCCCTTACGAGGATCTGTTCGCCTGGCTGGAGGGGCGCGGGGAGAGGCCGTCCACCGATGCGCCCGGCCGCTTCCGCCCGGTGATGCTGGCCCAGGCCATCGACGAGGCGGTCGATTTCGCCAGGCTCGATCCGGCCGACTACGCCGCCGAGTGGAAATGGGATGGCGTCCGCGTCCAGGCGGTGAACGAGCGCGGCGAGCGGCGGCTCTACAGCCGCACCGGCGAGGCCATCTCGGCCGCCTTCCCCGACGTCCTCGCCGCCCTCGACTTCGAGGGCGTGATCGATGGCGAACTGCTGGTCATGCGGGACGCGAGCGTGGCGTCGTTCGGCGATCTGCAGCAGCGCCTCAACCGCAAGACCGCCGATGCCAGGCTCATGGAAGCCTATCCGGCCGCCATCCGGGCCTATGACGTCCTGGTCGATGGCGAGACGGACGTGCGGGAACTGGGGTTCCTGGAGCGGCGGGTCCGGCTGGAGGCTCTGGTCGCCAACGCCGCCTCGCCGCGCATCGACCTCTCGCCGCTCCAGCCCTTCGAGGCCTGGGAGGACCTCGCGGCTCTGCGCCGCGCTCCGCCGCCGGGCGATCCGCGCCGCGCCGAGGGCCTGATGCTCAAGCGGCTCGATTCGACCTATCAGGCCGGCAGGCCGCGCGGACCCTGGTTCAAGTGGAAGCGCGACCCTCATCTCATCGACGCGGTGCTGATGTACGCCCAGCGCGGCCACGGCAGGCGCTCGAGCTTCTATTCCGACTACACCTTCGGCGTCTGGCGGGAGGATGCCGAGGGACGGCGTTCGCTCACGCCGGTGGGCAAGGCCTATTTCGGCTTCACCGACGAGGAGTTGAAGCGCCTCGACGCCTTCGTGCGCGACAATACGGTCGAGCGCTTCGGCCCGGTCCGCTCGGTCCGCGCCGACCGCGATTTCGGCCTGGTTCTCGAAGTCGCCTTCGAGGGCCTGCAACGCTCCTCCCGCCACAAGAGCGGCGTCGCCATGCGTTTTCCGCGCATCCACCGCATCCGCTGGGACAAGCCGGCCCGCGAGGCCGACGAACTGACGACGCTGGAGCGGATGCTGGCGGCGTCGAACGACTGAGCAGCCGCGGCCGGCGCCCCGGGATGGGGGGTTGTTAACCGGCCTCGGGCAGGATCGTCCGGTGGTCAAGACCTTCAATTCGATCCAGCATCTGCGTGGCGTCGCGGCGCTGATGGTCGTCGCCTTCCATCTGCTCGTGCCCGCGCGCGGGATCGTCTATCCGGCCTGGACCTCGTTCGCCGGCGCCTCGGGCGTCGATATCTTCTTCGTCATCTCGGGCTTCATCATCTACACCAGCCAGACGGCGGAAGACCGCGGGGCGGCCGACTTCATCAGCCGCCGGCTGCTGCGCGTCGTGCCCATGTACTGGGCCTTCACGCTCCTGCTCATCGCCTTGCACCTGACCGTGAAGATGGGCGCCGAGCTGTCGCTGGCGCCGGCGCACGTCGTGCAATCATTCCTTCTGATCCCGCACTTCAACCCCGGCGACCCGGGCCAGATCGAACCGTTGCTGGTGCCCGGATGGACCCTGCAATACGAACTCTTCTTCTACGCCCTGTTCGCGGCGGGGCTTGTCCTCGCCCCCCGCCGGCGCGTGCTGTGGATGGCGGCGAGCCTGGCCTGTCTGGTCGCCGGCGGCCTGCTCGCCCATCCGCGCGGTCCGATCGCCAGCAGTTTCACCAACCCCCGTCTTCTGGAGTTCCTGGCGGGCGTGCTGCTTGGCGCGGCGGCGCGAAAATATCCAGGCGCCTTTCCGGTCTGGGGCTGGATCGCCATACCGCTTGGTCTGACCGGGCTCCTGGCGACCGATTTCGCCGGGCCGCTCTGGCGTGACGCGTGGGGATGGGGTCCGCTGGCCATCGCCGTCGTCGCCGGCGCGCTGTGCCTGGATCTGCGTGGCCGGAGCCTTCGGGCGCCGCTGTTGCGGCTCCTCGGCGACGCCAGCTATTCGATCTACCTGAGCCACCTCATCACTCTCGGCTTCGTGCGCCAGATCTGGCGGCTCGCGGTCAAGCCGGGCCCGGATGCCTGGACCTTCGCCACCTTTTGCATCACCGCCTTCGTCGTCTCCGCGGCGGTGGGTGTGGTGGTCTACGTGCTGGTGGAAAAGCCCCTGCTGGCTCGCCTCAAGGGCCTCTTGCGGCAACGGCCGAGGCCGGCGGCGGTCGCGGAGGCTGTCGCCTGACGCCCCTCACGCCGTTCAGAGGCGGCGGCCGAACGGCGGGCCGAGACCGCGAAGGAACCGGTCGAGATCGCCTCCCGTGAACAGGACCCCGACGACCCCCGCCCGTCGGGCCGCCTCCAGGTCCGACGGCTTGTCGCCGATGAGCACCGCGCGCGCCGGGTCGATCGACCAGTCGGCGATGGCGCGCAGGATCATTCCGGGGTTGGGTTTGCGGTCGGGGTGATCGGCGTGGCGATAGGCCGCCACCACGGCTTCGGGGTGAAACGGGCAGGTGTAGAAGGCGTCGATGTGGGCGCCATCCGTCGCCAGGTCGGCCTGCATGACGCCATGCAGGCGGTCCACCGCCGCTTCGTCGAAGAAGCCGCGCGCCACCCCCGACTGGTTGGTGGCGACGATCGCCAGCACCCCGGCGCGGTTCAGGCGGCCGATGGCGGCGCGGGCGCCGGGCGTCCACTCCAGCCGGCTCGCGTCGCCGACATAGCCGTGGTCGATGACGAGTACGCCGTCGCGGTCGAGGATCGCGGCGGAATGTCGGGCGGTCAAAGCTTCCTGCATCGCCTCGCGCGCCCTAAGATCGCGGCGTCGTTACTCGGTCCATGGTACAGCGCCTTGCACGCCGCTCCAAAGCCTCACCGCTCCGCCGATCATATCGCCTCGGCCCTGCGCACGGTGGCGGCGGAGGTCGCCGGCCTGCGCGCTCTGGCCGCCGGCCTCGGCAACGGCCTCGGGGCGGGATTCAAGGCGGCGATCGAGGCCATCGTCGCCTCGCCGGGGCGCGTGGTCGTCACCGGCATGGGCAAGAGCGGCCATGTGGCGCGAAAGATCGCCGCCACCCTCGCCTCCACCGGCACGCCCGCCTTCTTCCTCCACCCCGCCGAGGCCAGCCACGGAGATCTCGGCATGGTCGCCGTCGGCGATGTGGTACTGGCCCTGTCCTGGTCGGGCGAGACGCCCGAACTGCGCGACATCGTCCACTACTGCAAACGCTTCGCCCTGCCGCTCATCGCCATGACCGCCGAGCCGGCCAGCGCCCTGGCCGCGGCGTCCGACATCGCCCTGGTCCTCCCCAAGGCCGAGGAGGCCTGTCCCAACCGCCTGGCCCCGACCACCTCGACCACCATGCAGCTGGCCTTCGGTGACGCCCTGGCCGTCGCCCTGCTGGAGGCGCGCGGATTTTCGGCCGCTGATTTCCGAAGTTTTCATCCCGGAGGCCGGCTTGGCGCGAAGCTGGTCACGGTCGGCGATCTGATGGCCCGCGATGCGCCGCCGCCGGCCATCCCGCTCACCGCCACCCTGGCCGAGGCCATCGTCGAGATCACCGCCAAGCGCTACGGCGGAGTCGGGGTGACCGACGCCGATGGTCGGCTGGTCGGGGCCTTCACCGACGGCGACCTTCGCCGGGCGCTTCCGGTCGCCGGGCTGGGGGCCAGGGTCGCCGACCACATGACCCGCGCGCCGGTCTTCGTGCATCCGCATCTGCTGGCCACCGAAGCCGTGCGGGTGATGAACGAACGCCCGGCCCCGATCATGCTGATCTTCGTCTGCGAGGACGAGCGCCTGGTGGGGGCGGTCCACATGCACGATTTCCTGCGCGCCGGCGTCGCCTGAACCCGATATCGCCTGTGGGTTGAATCCTGGCCGGCGGCTTGCTCGGCGTGGGCGCGGCTGAGCCGCATTGAAACACCCCGGGCGAAAAACATCTTATGCTCCCTCCGCGCATCTTCCCTGGATCGGAACATCCAGGCCTGGTCCGCCTCGAAACGGGACTGGCGGCGGCGGTTCTGGTGATGCTCTCCAACGCCGTGATCGGCCCCCTCTTCGATCCGGGCGAGACCGGCGGCGACGCGATCGGCTGGCTGCGGTTGGTCTGGCTTCCCGTCTATGCCGTCATCCTCGCGCTGTGCGCCTGGCGGGCGCCTTGCTTGGCGCGCTTCTGGCGGCCGGGCGCGATCCTGGCGACGCTGGTCGTCTGGGCCGCGATCTCGACCCTGTGGTCGGCGGCCCCGGACATCACCGGGCGCCGGACCCTGGCGCTAGGCTTCACCACCCTGTTCGGCCTCTATCTGGCCGCCCGTTTCGACGGCCGGGAGTTCAGTGAACTGCTGGCCGGAACCTTCCTCGGCCTGGCCTTGGCCTCGCTGGCCGCGTGCCTGCTGTGGCCCGCCATGGGGGTCCATCAGGAAGTGAACCTCGGCGACTGGCGCGGGCTGTGGTATGAAAAGAACCAGATGGGCGCGATGATGGCCTGCGGAACCCTTTCCGCCGGAGTCGCGGCGAGCCTCTCGCCCGCGCGTCGCCGCCTCTGGCTGGCGGCCGCCGCCATCTGCGTCGGCATGGCGGCGATGAGCCGCTCGGCCACTGCCTTCATCATGCTCGGCCTGATCCTCGCCGGACTGGGCCTGTTTCATCTGGGCCGCCGCGGACCGGTGGCCACCCTGGCCGCCGCGTGGCTGTGCATGACCGCGGGGGGCATCTCCGCAGCCGTCGCGGAGCTGGCGCCGGACGCCTTCTTCCAGGCCCTGGGCAAGGATCCGACCATCACCGGACGCACCGACATATGGCGCCTGGTGGAGCACTGGTCCGACCAGGCGCCGGTGCTGGGCTATGGCTACGCCGGGTTCTGGACCACCGCGTCGGCGCCGGCCAACGACATCCGCTCGGCCCTGGGCTGGCTGGTGCCCAACGCCCACAGCGGCTGGCTCGACCTTCGCCTGCAGCTCGGCTGGAGCGGCGTCGTCCTCTGCGGCGGCATCTTCGCCGTCGCCGGCGCCGCGGCCCTGCTTCGCGGGCGGACGGTGAAGGATGGCCACTGGGCGCTGATGTTCCTGGTCATCTTCCTGCTCTCGTCACTTTCGGAAAGCGTGATCCTCGAACAGAACACCATCTTCTGGACGCTCTGTGTCGCCGCCCTGGCCCGTCTCATCGGGCCGCCGCCAGCGATCGCCAGAGCGCCGCCGCGGTCCGTCGCCGGGATGGCCTGGGGCGCGCCGCTCGCGCCATCGGCCGAGAGCGCCTGATCGGATGGCGCCGGCCTTGCTGAACCCCGCGACCCAACGCTTTTCGACGGAGTCCCCCATCGTCGATGTCGAGGTCCTGCCTCCCGCCGCGATGCCGGCGACCATGATCGATCATTGGCGCGCCCTGCAGGCCGCCGACGAGGAACTGGATTCACCGTTTCTATCGCCCGACTGGGTCCGCGCGGTCGATCGCGCCCAGGGCCGTTTCGGTCGGGGGATGAGCGTGGCGGTCCTGCGCCAGGGGGGCCGCGCCAGGGGCTATCTCGCCGCCCGGGTCGGCGCCGGCGCGGCCATGGAAGCGGGCGCGCCCCTGTGCGACTATCAGGCCGTGGTCGCCGAGGACGGTGTGCGTCTCGATCCGCGCGTCCTCGTCAGAGCCCTCGGCGTCGGCCGCCTCGACTTCTCCCACATGCTGGCGTGCCAGGACGCCTTCGCCCCCTGGACCCATGGGCGCGCCACATCCTGGATCGTCGAGCTACCCGACGGCTACGAGGCCTACGCCGCGGGCCGGCGCGAGGCCGGAGTCGCGGCGCTCAAGGCGATGGACAAGAAGCGCCGCAAGCTCGAGCGCGAACGCGGTCCGATCGTGTTCACCGCCCATTCGCGGTCGGCGGCGGATTTCGAGCAGCTGTTCGCCTGGAAGCGGAGCCAGCTGCGGGCCACCAATCAGGTCGATATCTTCGCGCCGGCGTGGCCGATGCGGCTGATGCGCGACCTGTTCCTGGGCGGCGACGAGGGCTTCGGGGGTGTGCTGTTCACCCTGAGGGTGGGTGGCGTCCTGGCCGCCGCCCACTTCCACCTGCGCGGCGCCCGGACGCTGCACGCCTGGATGATCGCCCACTGCGCCGAGCTGGAGCGCTATTCGCCCGGCCTGCTGCTGTTTCAGGACATCCTGCGCTGGATGGACGACACGCCTCTGCGGCGTCTCGATCTCGGGAAGGGCGACTACCGCTTCAAGCGTGAGCTCGCCAACGCCCGACGGGAGGTGAGCCATGGCTTCGTCGGCATCCCTTCTCCGTCCGCCTTTGTCCGCGGCGCCGCCTATGGCGTCCGCAAGGCGGCGGAGACTCTCCCGCTGGGACCGATGTCGGCATTGCCGGGCAAGGCCATGCGCCGCCTGGACATCATGCGCGGCCTTTCCCTGAAGGCGTAGCGGAACGGGGTTTGCGGTCGGGACCCGATTGCGGCTAGGACAACCGCCGCCAATGACCCTTTCCCTCGACGACATCCAGGCCGCGGCGGCGCGGATCGCGGGCCACGTGGAGCGCACGCCCTGCCGGCGCTCCAATACCCTCTCGCAGATCACCGGCGCCGAGGTGTGGGTGAAGTTCGAGAATCTGCAGTTCACCGCCTCCTTCAAGGAGCGCGGGGCCCTCAACAAGCTCTCGCTGCTCGGCGAATCGGAAAGGAAGCGCGGGGTCATCGCCGCCTCGGCCGGCAATCACGCCCAGGGCCTCGCCTATCACGGCCAGAGGCTGGGCGTGCCGGTGACCATCGTCATGCCTCGGGGCACCCCTCACGTGAAGGTCCAGCAGACCCGCGAGTTCGGGGCCACGGTGGTCATCGAGGGCGACAGCTACGACGCCGCCGACGAGCATGCGCTGATGCTTCGCGACCAGCGCGGCCTCGTCTTCGTCCATCCCTTCGACGACTATGACGTGATGGCCGGGCAGGGAACGGTGGCGCTGGAAATGCTCGAGGACGCGCCGGATCTGGAAATCCTGCCGGTGCCGATCGGCGGCGGCGGCCTGATTTCCGGCGTCGCCACCGCCGCCAAGTCGTTGTCGCCGAATATCCGCATCCTTGGTGTCGAGGCGGCCATGTACCCCTCGTTCACCGGCCGCATGCGCGGCTTGAACGCGCCGGCCGGCGGCCGGACCATCGCCGAAGGCATCGCCGTCAAGGCGGTGGGCAAGCTCACCTACGGCGTCGCCCGACCTCTGATCGACGATGTCCTGCTGCTGGACGAGCCGTTCTTCGAGCGGGCCGTGGCTCTCTATTGCAATGTCGAAAAGACCGTGGCCGAAGGCGCGGGCGCCGCCGCGCTCGGGGCGCTGCTGGCCTATCCTGAACGGTTTCGCGGCAGGAAGTGCGGCCTGATCATCACCGGCGGCAATATCGACCCCCGGCTCCTGGCCTCGGTGTTGAACCGCGAACTGGTGCGCGCGCAGCGCCTGGTCTCCCTGCGCATCGTCGGCGACGACCGGCCGGGACTGCTGGCCACGGTCTCGGCGCTGATCGGCGGGCTCGGCGGCAACATCATCGACGTCGCCCACAACCGCCTGGCCCTCGACGTGCCGGCCAAGGGCGCCGAGTTCGATATCATGATCGAGACCCGCGACGCCCAGCACACCCAGGAGATCATGGATGCCCTGCGCGACGGCGGCTATCCGCCCAGGGCGGTCTCTTGAGCCGCGTCGGAGCCGTCCTGGCCGCCACCGCCGCCGTCTGCCTGGCGATCGGCGCCTGCGCCAGGCCGCTGGTTCCGCCGGCGGACGACGCGGCGGCCAAGGCGTTCCTGCTCCGCAACGCGTCCACGCCCGGCGTCCACGTCACGCCCTCCGGCCTGCAGTACAGGATTCTTCGCTCCGGCCCGGCCGACGGCCCGCGCCCCAAGCCCGCCGACGAGGTCAAGGTCGACTACGAGGGCAAGCTCATCGATGGCCAGGTGTTCGACTCTTCCTACGAGCGCGGCGCGCCGGCGGTGATGACGGTTCGGGGCTTGGTTCCCGGCTGGGTCGAGGCCCTCCAGCTGATGCGCCCCGGCGATCAATGGATGCTCTATGTCCCGCCCAGGCTCGGCTACGGCGCCAGGGACGCCGGCCCCATCCCACCAGGCAGCGTCCTGATCTTCAAGATCGAACTGCTCGGCGTGCTTCCCGACACCAGTTCCGTCGGCCGGGGCTAGGCGACGCCCTGCGATCCCTCCGGCGGCGGATCGGCCATCGCGCGGACGACGGCGGGGCGCGCGCCGACGGTCTTCAGCCAGGCTGCGATGGCTGGAAAATCGCCCCACAATCCGGGCGCCATGTCGCGCAGGCGGGTGGCGGCGGCCACGGTCCAGGCATAGCAGGCGATGTCGGCGATGCCGTAATCGCGACCGCCGACGAAAGCGCTCGCCGCCAGCCTGGCTTCCATGACTCCCAGCAGGCGATGGGATTCCTCGACGAACCGGGCAATGGTCGGCGCGTGCTTTTCCGGCGCGCGGCCGGCGAAATAGCCGAGCTGTCCGAACATCGGACCCGGGCCGCCGACCTGCCAGAAGGTCCAGGCCAGGGCCTCGTAGCGCGCGACGCCGGAGGCCGGCAGGAAGCGCCCGGACTTGTCGGCCAGATAGACCAGGATCGCGCCGCTCTCGAACAGGGCCACGGGGCCGCCCTCGGCGTCCTGGTCGATGATCGCCGGTATCTTGTTGTTCGGCGAGACGGCCAGGAAGCCCGCCTTGAACTGATCGCCCTTGCCGATGTCGATCTTTTCCAGCCGGTAGGGAAGGCCGGTCTCCTCCAGCATGATGAAGGCCTTGCGGCCGTTGGGCGTGGGCGCGTTGAGTAGTCTGATCATGACCGGGTTCCAAACGGGGTGGCAGGGGCTCAAACGCGCGAGAAGGCTTGGAGAGCCCAGGCCGCCGCGTCGCGAACTGCCGGATCCGCGTCGCCCAGGCGCGGTCTCGCGGCCTCCGCCAGCGATGGATCATCCGAATTGCCGATGGCGTAGAGGACGTTGCGCACGAAGCGATCGCGGCCGATGCGCTTGACCGGGCTGGCCGAGAACCGGGTCCGGAAGGCGCCATCGTCGAGGGCGGCCAGTTCGCCGAGCGGCGGCGCGCGCAGATCCTCGCGCGCGTGCAGCCTGGTTTCGCGCGCGGCGGCGGCGAACTTGTTCCACGGGCACACCGCCAGGCAATCGTCGCAGCCGAACACCCGGTTGCCCATCGCCGCGCGGAACTCCTCGGGGATCGGGCCTGCGTGCTCGATGGTCAGATAGGAAAGGCACCTGCGGGCGTCGAGCTCGTAGGGGGCTGGAAAGGCGTCGGTCGGACAGACATCCAGACAAGCGCGGCAGGCGCCGCAGTGATCGGCCGCCGGAGGGTCGGGGGCCAGATCGACACTGGTGAGGATGGCGCCCAGGAACAGCCAGGAGCCGAACTCCCGGGAAACCAGATTGGTGTGCTTGCCCTGCCAGCCGATCCCGGCCAGGGCGGCCAGCGGCTTTTCCATCAGCGGCGCGGTGTCCACGAACACCTTTACCTCGCCGCCCAGCCGGCGCTTGATGGCGCTGGCCATCAGCTTGAGCCGGCCCTTGAGGATCGAGTGATAGTCGCGTCCCCGGGCATAGACCGAGATCGCCGCCCGCGAACGCCGACGCGTGGCCGCGAGGGGGTCTTCGTCGGGGCCATAGTTGAGGCCGACCATGACCGCCGCCCTGGCTTGCGGCCACAGGGCGGCCGGATGGGCGCGCCTGGCCGCGGTGTCCGCCATCCAGGCCATCGACCCGTGCCGCCCCTCGGCCAGGAATTCCTCCAGCCGCCCCCCGGCGGTCCAGGCCGCGGTCGCCGAGGCGAAGCGGCAGGCGTCGAAGCCCAACCTTTCCGCCTCGGCGCGGATCGGCTCCCGGGGATCGTCAGAAGTCGAGGTCGTCATAGTGGCCGGCCGGGGCGAGGCCTGGCCACCGATCGGCCAGCAGCGGACGGAAGGCGGGGCGCGACTTGACCTTCATGTACCAGGTCTTCACGCCCGGAAAATCACGCCACGGAATGTCGCCGAAATAGTCGATCACCGAGAGATGCCCGGCCCCGGCGAAGTCGGCGAGGCTCAGCTGCTTTCCCGCCAGCCAGTCGCGCGGCTGGAGCAGCTTCTCGAGGTAGGTCAGATGGTCCTTCAAGGCGTCGCGGCCCTGGCGCATGTTGTAGAGATCGGGCGCCCCCATCTTCAGCAGCCGCTTCTCCAGCTTCTCGTGGAGCAGATAGGCGTTCACCTCGTTGTCGAACTTGCGGTCGAACCATTGCATCAGCCGCCGCGCCTCGGCCCGATCGGCCGGTTCGGAGCCCAGCAGGTCGCGTTCGGGATATTCCCGCTCCAGATGCTCGAGCACCGCCCGCGCCTCGCAGACGACGACGCCGCTGCGTTCGATCAGCACCGGGGTCAGGCCCGACGGATTGAGCGCCACGAAGCCGGCGGGGCGCTCCCAATAGCGGACGACCACATCCTCGAAGGTCAGGCGCTTTTCGCCCAGCGCCAGGCGAACCTGCCTAGAGGCGGGGTCGAGGGGAAAGTGGTGAAGAGTTCGCTGAACGCTCATCGGCGGTCAGAGCTATAGCCGAAACCGCTCGCCCGACAACGCGGCGCTGGGACGGACGGCGTCAGGATGGCTGGCGGCCGGATTCGGCGAACGCGGCGAAGGCCCCGCCACGGGCCTCGGCGCGACCGCGCGGGTCGGGGTGGACGATGATGTCGGCGGCCGGAAACGCCTCCAGCAGCCGCCTTTCCGCGGCCACCACCACCTTGTGCGCCGCCTCGAGGGAGAGTTCCGGATCGAGGTCGGCGTGCATCTGGATGTGGACGAACGGACCGGAGGCACGGGTGCGAAGCTGGTGGACATCGGTGATGCGTGGATCGACGGTCATCAGGGCCACGATCCGCGCCCGGGCCTCCTCCGGCAGTTCGCGGTCCATGAGCTGGTTCGACGCCTGACGGAATACCGCGAGGGCGCCCCAGAGCAGGATCGCGGCGACGCCGAGGCCGGCGAGCGCGTCGAGGCGGTTCCAGCCGAGCGCGGCGACCGCGCCGATGCCGATGAGCGCGATGAGGTTCGAGCCGAGATCGGCCAGGTAGTGGGTGCGGTCGGAAGCGACGGCCACCGAGTCGGCCTGGCGCAGCATGTGTGTCTGGGCGGCCACCAACAGGGCGGTGAGAATCGTCGAGACCGCCATCGCGCCGATCGCCCACACGCCACGGTCGATCGGCCGCGGATCGATCAGGCGGCGCAGCGCCTCCTCCCCGATCAGGGCGGCCGAGGCGAACACCAGGCCGGCCTGGATCAGACTGGCGAAGGCCTCAGCCTTGCCGTGGCCGAAGCGGTGTTCGGCGTCCGGCGGCGCGGCGGCGTAGCGCACGGCGAAGAAGGTCGCCGCCGAGGCGATCAGGTCGAGGCCCGAATCCGCCATCGACGCCAGTAGAGCCACGGAGCCGCTGGCCAGCCAGACGAACGCCTTCAGCGCCACCAGCACCAGGGCGCAGGCCACCGACAGCAGGGTCACGCGGCGGGTCAGGGCCGCGCTCGCCGTCGGGTGGGTGAATCCAGGTGAATCCATGCCCCACACTCTAGAGGCTTCGCGCCCGGGCGCCACGGGGGGCGGCGCCGGTTTCAGGCGGCGGCGGGCCGTCCCTCGGCGGGCTCCGGTCCGACATAGCGCGACTGCGGCCGGATCAGCCGGCCAGCCGCCTGCTGTTCCCTGGCGTGGGCGATCCAGCCGGCGACCCGCGCCATTGCGAAGACGCAGGCGAAGGCGTCCCGCGGGAAGGCGAGCGCCTCCAGAAGCAGGCCGGTGTAGAGTTCGACATTGGTCTGCAGGGACCTCTCCGGCTTGCGCTCGGCAAGGACGGCCAGGGCGGCGGCCTCGACCGCCTCGGCCAGGGCCAGCCGACCCGGGAGGCGATTCGAGCCTTCGCCCAGGTCCTTGACCGCACGTCTCAGGGCGTCGGCCCTCGGGTCGCGCACGCGATAGACGCGGTGGCCGAAGCCCATCAGCCGGTCTCCCCGATCGAGGGCGGCCTCCAGCCAGACGCGCGCGTTGCGCGGCTCACCCACCGCGTCCAGCATCTCGATCACCGGCCCGGGCGCGCCGCCATGCAGCGGACCTTTCAGCGCGCTCAGTCCGGCGAGCACGGAAGAAGTCAGCCCCGCCCGCGTCGAAGCCACCACCCGGGCGGCGAAGGTCGAGGCGTTGAGGCCATGGTCGGCCACCGCAACCAGATAGGCGTCGAGCGCGGCGACCTCGGCCCGGCGGGCCGGCGCGCCTCGGGTCATGCGCAGGATGTCCTCGGCGTGGCCGAGGGCCGCGTCCGGGGCCACCGCCGCCTCGCTGGCCCGCGCGCGGGTCACGGCGGCGGTGAACACCGCCGGGGCCGCGGTCAGGCGCAGGGCGGTGGCCAAGTCGTCGCCGTCGGAGAGGCGCGCGGTCAGCGCCCGCATCGCCTCCATCGGCGGGCGCGCCACCAGAGCGGCGTCCAGGGCGCGGACCTCGCCGAACACCTCTTCCCGCGCGGCGCCGATTGCCGGGCGCAGATCGTCTGGCAAACCATCGAAGAAGCCGCCCCACAGTAGCCGGGCCACGGCCTCGAAGGTCCAGCGGCCCGAAAGCTCGTCCAACGTGAAGCCGCGGATGATCAGGCGGCCGGCCGCGCCGTCCACCTCCGAAAGCACGGTTTCCGCCGCAACCACCCCTTCCAGGCCATCCAGCTCGCCGCCCATCGCCAATCTCCTTGCCATCGTCCGGTCGATCTGAGAGTTTCCGAGGTGGCAATCAAGATTGATCAATTCAATCAATGTCGATATCGAGTGACTGGGTGAGCGCCGAGGAGGCGAGCCGGCGCCTGGGGGTCCGCCCTCAGACGCTCTACGCCTATGTCAGCCGCGGGCGCCTCCACGCCGAACCCGAGCCCGGCCAGACCCGCCGCAGCCGCTACCGCGCCAGCGACATCGCCGCCCTGGCCACGCGCAAGGCGCGCGGGCGCAAGGCCTCCGACGTGGCCGCCGACGCCATCGCCTGGGGCGAGCCGTTGCTGCCGTCATCGATCACCACGGTGTCCAATGGCCGGCTCTACTACCGCGGTCGCGACGCCGTCCGCCTGGCCGAAACCGAGACCTTCGAGGCGGTGGCGCGGTTGCTGCGCGGGGGTGAGGGCGTGGCTCTGAAGCGCGGCCTGCGCCCGGCGCCGCCGTCCGCTCCGACCATGCGCGCGCGGATCTTCGCGACCCTCGCCGCCCGCGCCGCGGCCGAGCCGCCGGCGCTCGGGCGTTCGTGGTCCGATCTCGCCGTCGAAGCGGCGACCCTGCTCGACGTGGTCGTCGATGCCGTGACCGCCGACCGGGGCGGCGGCGCCATTCACGCCCGGCTGGGTCTCGCCTGGGGATGCGACCGCGCCGGCGCTGACCTCCTGCGCCGCGCCCTGGTGCTTCTCGCCGACCATGAACTCAACGCTTCCACGTTCGCCGCTCGGGTGGCCGCGTCTTCCGGCGCCTCGCTGGCGGCCGCGGCCCTGTCCGGTCTCGCCACCCTGTCGGGACCCCTGCACGGGGGCATGGCGGCGCGCGTCGGGCGGCTCGTCGCCGAAGCGGCGCTGTCGGGACCGCGCGAGACGGCGGCCCTGCTCGCCCATCGCGTCCCCGCGCCCGGCTTCGGCCACCCCCTCTATCCCGACGGCGATCCGCGCTCGCGCGCCCTCATCGGCGCCTTCCAGGTTCCCGTCCCGTTGGAGGAGCTCCGCCAGGCGGTGGAGGCGCGGACCGGCGAGAGGAACAACATCGATTTCGCCCTCGCCGCCCTGGCCGCCCACCTGGCGCTTCCCGAAGACGCGCCGTTCATGCTCTTCGCCGTCGCCCGCTGCGCCGGCTGGCTGGCCCATGCCCTGGAACAGCGGCGGACCGGCGCACTCATCCGTCCGCGCGCCCGCTACATTGGCCGGCCGCCGGAGGACCCTGGCTGATCCTGCCGCGTCCGGCCTGGCGCGGTCGCCGCCCACTGTCCATCGACCAGGGGGCGGAGATCGCCGCCGACCTTCCGTCGATCCAGGGCGATCCCCTGCAGGATGATCCGGCGACCGCCGATGAAACGTGACCGCCAGGCAAAGCCGACCCGGTACAGCGAACGATCCTCTCGCGTCTGACCGTCCTCGACATAGGTCGTCGCCACGCCCACCGGCAGGGTGGCCTCGCCATTGCCCTTGACACGTCCGGCCTCCAGGGCGCGGCCGAGTCCGGCCGAGATCCAGGCGGCGTCGATCTGAGGCCTGGCGGCGGCGACTTCCATGGCGTGATCGAGGATCGGTGTGGGAAAGACATAGCGCTGCGATTGGATCGCCTGTCCTGGCCGCAGAGCCTCCAGCGCGATCCGCCGCCCGTCCGCGTCGGCCGATCCGCGGATCACCAACGCCGATCGCGCCTCGTCGAGCGCCCGGCTCTGTTTCGCCGCCTGGGCGTGTTCGCGGTGCGAATCCCAGTAGTTGAGGCCGGCGATGACCACCGCCAGCACGGCGGCGACCTCGCCGACGTTGAGCCAGAAGCGCCGCCGCTTCCGCGCCGCCGGGGTCTCGGCAGGGGGCTCGCTCAAGGCCGCGATCTCCGGTTCACCTCGGCGGCAGGGCGGCGGCGGCCCGGGTGAGTTCGGCGTACTGCCCGCCCTTGCGGTAGCGGTAGAGGTAGGTCGGAATCACCGGTTCCAACGCCGTGGCGGCGACCCCCAGGTCGGCCAGCCCTGGGGAACCCGCCCCAACGACGTTGTCGGCGCGCAGCATTTCCACCTGGTCGCGGGTGATCGGCGGTGCGACCATGCCGGTGGTGGCGGCGAGGTCCCCGATGAGGCCGATCAGGCCGGCGACGCCGAAGGGAACCGGGACCAGCAATCGCCGGCGCTCGATCACCGCCAGCATCCGCTCCATCAACTCCTTGAAGCTATAGGTCGTCGGACCGCCCAGTTCGAAGGTCCGCCCCGCCGTTTCGGCGTCGGCGACGGCGTGCGCGGCGGCGGCGGCCACGTCGGCGACGAAGACCGGTTGGAACCTCGTGGCGCCGCCGCCGATCAGGGGCAGCATCGGCGAGATCGTCGCCATGGCCGCGAAGCGGTTGAAGAAGTGGTCCTCGGGTCCGAACACCACCGACGGGCGCAGGATCGTCGCCGTGGGCGCCGCCGCGCGCACCGCCGCTTCCCCCGCCGCCTTGGTCGAGGCGTAGCGTGACGGGCTCCGCGCATCCGCCCCCAGGGCGGAGATATGGATCACTCGCCCGATCCCGCGATCGGCCGCCGCCCGCGCCACCCTCGCCGCCCCATCGACGTGCAGGGCGTCGAATCCCTGACGGCCGACCTCGTAAAGAACCGCCACCGCGTTGATGCACGCTTCGGCTCCGTCGAGCGCCCGGGCGACCGACGCATCGTCGCGGATATTGGCCTGGACCACTTCGATCTGCCCGACGTCGCCGAGCATCCTCGAGCGATAGGCGCGGCCCGGCCGCCGCACCGCCACCCGCACGCGCCGGCCGCGCTTGGCGAGCGCGCGGACGATCTGTCCGCCCACGAATCCCGAGCCGCCGAACACTGTCACGAGGCCCTGCATGGCGCGCTTGTTCTCCCGATGGATCCGTCCTTGCGATAGACGAGGCGTCCGCCGCGCGCAACGAAGCCGCCAGATTGACGATGCCCGGTGGGCGCCCTATGCGTCCCGCCCTCGCGCGGCGCCCATCCGCTCGGGGCCCAGGTGGCGGAATTGGTAGACGCGCTGGCTTCAGGTGCCAGTGGCTTAACGGCCGTGAAGGTTCGAGTCCTTTCCTGGGCACCACCCGCACGTTCCGGGGCGTGCGCAGTTGCGCTGATGAAGCCCGCAATGCCGCACTCGTGCGCCACCCTCCCGCCGGCTAGAGCAACTGCCGTAGCCCGGTTCGCCAGGCTATCGGAATAAGGATGGCGACAAAGATTACCGTGAAGATGAAGCCGGCGACCGCCAGGCGTACCAGGATAGGAAAGGCGCCCAGGATCGGAAGGAGGCGATCAACAGCGAACCAAGCCGGAATGGCGGCTATGGAGATCGCCGCCAGCCCTACGATCAAATGACGGCTGATGAGCCCAGGCTTCCACACCAGCACGACTAGCACCTGCCCGACGAGATAGGCCACCGCGGCGGCCGAGGCTCCGAGGGCTATGCCTGAGGTTCCCATGGTGCCGCTCAGCCACCTGCTCACGGCGAAGTTGATCACCGAGGCGACGATGCCGATGACCAGGGGAACCAACATCCGCTGGTGGGAAAAGAACAGCCGATTGAAGATCTCGCGCACGGCGATGAAAAGGATGCCGATGGAGAAAAAGGCGAAGGCCGCCGCGGTGCTGGCTACGCCTGTCGCCGAAAGCGCCCCCCGGCCATAAACCAGGCCGACGACGTCGCGCCGCATCTCGACCCCCACGATCGCCGCTGGCGCGGTGGCCGCTACCACCAGCAGAATCCCTAAGGCCGCCATCAACAATTACCGCGTCGATCAAGTGGTCTTGGCGAGATGGTGTAGTTCCATTCGGGATGCCAGTCATCGACGCTGAGGTTAAGGG
>Ga0208849_1000041_pt1 | contig 124712 bp, 94 predicted proteins | sample NGESurdeep072012_10_FD_184470 | JGI IMG/M metagenome (GOLD analysis project Ga0208849, IMG submission 184470) | Arctic peat soil microbial communities from Barrow, Alaska - NGEE Surface sample 53-3 deep-072012 (SPAdes) | ecosystem: Environmental > Terrestrial > Soil > Wetlands > Peat ... | reverse complement strand
CTTGGTCCTCAACCTCTCTGGCAAAAAAAGCGGTGCTCAAAACACCGCCCAGGACAACTATGCCTTGACAAAGCCTTCTCTCTTATCGAGGGGCACCCGGGCAGGTCCGCACCACACGAGCTTGTGCGTTACCAGGTTGAGAGCGCGTGCACTACTCGCGAGATCCTTCGCAGGCTCAGGATGACGTCAAAACATTAACGGAGCGCACTTCGCACTAAATTTATTCAGCACCTAATTTATTTATGCTTTCACGAGTGGCAGAGAGTCTTTACTGGATGAGCCGTTATCTTGAGCGCGCGCAGCATACGGCGCGCCTGATTGACGTGGACCTGCAACTGCGTCTCGACCAATCGCTCGAATCGAGCACGGGACGGTGGTTGCGGCTGGTAGAGGCTTTACACGTCCCGGCTCTGCTTGCAGGCAACGTAGACGCGACGCGTCTGGCGCACACGCTGACTTTCAACCGGACGAATCCCTCGTCCATTGTTTCTTGTATCGCTTCGGCAAGAGAAAATCTTCGTCATGTGCGGGAACAGTCGAGTTCCGATATGTGGGAACAACTGAACCGGCTGTATCTACAAATGATTGCGAGTCCTGCGGAAGATGAATGGGTTTTGCGATCCCATGTTCTGTTTCGCGCGGTGCAGGATGGCGCGCACCTTTTTCAGGGCATCACGGATTCTACAATGTCTCATGGCGAAGGATGGCAGTACATTCAGCTGGGACGGTTTGTAGAACGGACGGATGAGGTCGCAGCGCTGGTGGCTACGCATTTTAGCCGCCTGTCGCATCCGGCAAATCAGCCCGTGGAAGGGGCGGATTATCTGGATTGGGTGGGATTGTTGAAGTGCTGCGCGGCATTTGAGGCTTATTGCAAAGCCTATTCCGCCGAGCTTCGGCCGATTCGCGTGGCGGAATTTCTGCTGCTGAACTCCGAGTTTCCACATTCGATTCGTTTCTCGGTCGAAAGCGTACATGCGGGGCTGGGCCGTATCGGCGAACTTACGGAACGCAAGGTGACGCAACCGGTGCGTATTGCGGGGCGGATGAGGGCGGCTTTGAGCTTCAGTCAAATTGAGGAAATTATGGCGGAAGGAGTGCATTTCTACATGGAGAACATCCGCAATCAATGCACGCAGGCTCATGCAGCCATTCAGCAAATTTATTTCGATTATCCGGTGGAAAGCGCTTTGGCGAGTTAATCGAGGGAGCACAATTGGTTTATTCGATCCGACACGTTACCAGCTTTGTGTATGAGCCGGCCATCCGCGAGAGCGTGATGGAAGTGAGGGTACAGCCACGCAATGAAGCGCGGCAACGATGCCTGACGTTCTCTTTGGATATCAGTCCGCGGGCAAACATCATGACGTACCGGGATTTTCTTGGGAATACGGTACATCATTTTGATATTCCGGGACGGCATAGCCAATTTAAGGTGACCGCGCAGGCTTTGGTGGATGTTCAAGCTGTGCCTGCGCCAACGCCGGGTGCGGTGGGAAGTTGGACGGACCTGGATTCAATGGTTGCTGCCGGCGACTTTTCGGAAATGTTGCTGCCGAGCCAGTTTGCTCAGTCCACTGAACTGTTGCGGGAGTTGACCGCGGAGCTTCGGTTGGAGCGGAGTGGAAATCCTTTAGAAAGAATGCTGGAATTGAATCGCGCGATTTATGGCGCATTCGACTATGTTCAAAATGTGACCAGCGTTGATTCTCCAATTGATGACGCTTTGCGGGATCGGAAGGGGGTGTGCCAGGATTTATCGCACATTATGATTGCGATCGTGCGGGAGCTTGGAGTTCCTTGCCGATATGTCAGCGGATATCTGTGCCAACGGGACGGAGCTCATGACCGGTCCGCGGATGGTGCTACGCACGCATGGCTGGAGGCCTTTTTGCCGGGGCCGGGTTGGGTTTCTTTTGATCCGACAAACGATCTGGTTGGCGGGGAACGGCACATTCGCGTTGCGGTTGGACGTGATTACGCGGACGTTCCGCCCACGCGCGGAGTTTACAAAGGGGATGCGGAAAGCGAATTGAGCGTCGCGGTCATGGTGACGCCTGCGGAAGCTCCCTCGTCCGAGGAAATCACTCCGAGAACTGTTCTTCGCACTCGATCGCCGAACCGCGCCGGATGGGAACAATTTCAACACGAGCAGCAACAGCAATGACGTCCTCGCGGACGGACGAGACGCCCGTCTCTCCATTGGAAGTTCCTAAGTCGGCGAATCGCGCATGAAGTCTGCTTATGCAATAATCTCTTGCTTCCCGTAGGGAGGAAGACATTGCGCTCTCTTGATCGGCTTCAACCATTAGCGCTGTTTGTGTTACGCCTCGTGCTGGGGGTGATTATGATTGCCCACGGCTCGAGCAAAGTATTTGGAGGGATCTCCCACCACGTCCAAATGGTGAGCGGCCTAGGGTTGCCGGGATGGCTGGCATATTTTTCGGCGGCTGCCGAATTCTTTGGCGGGATTCTGGTGATTGCAGGTTTTCTGACCCGGTTTGCGGCACTGGCGATTGCGGTGAATATGGGGGTCGCGATTTGGAAAGTACATTGGAAGAACGGCCTCATGGGCGATCATGGATATCAGTTTCCGCTAGCTCTCGCGGCAATCGCGTTTGCGCTGATCTTTTTTGGCGCGGGTCCGATTGCGTTTGACAGTCTTCGCGGCGGGGGGCGATTGTCGGGGAAGAAGTAGACTACAAACGAGGTAGCGCACCCTCCCATGGCATTCGTGCTACGTGGTTTTATTCCACCAACCTAAAACTTTTTGTTTTCGGTCGAACATTTTTTTGGCTTCGCCGCGGAGTTTTGAAATTAATTCGTAGCGAGACTTGGTGAACCAAGGGACTTGATGCGGCACGCATCCATATTTTTCCTTGTATGTGCCTTCGCCGCCCCAATCGTAAACTTCAACACCCTTGCGCTTCCAATAGCGCATCGCGTACCAGTGGATGAGTTCGTTCGGGCGAAGATTCTGGCTGGAACGAAAGCTGGCGTTTCCCCAGAATTCCGCGATCTTGTTGAAGCCGGGAAAGATGCCGCTGGCGATGCACTCCCCTTCAGAGTCGCGCGCCCGCAGCAATAAAATCCGGCCCGTAGGTTCGAGATTCCTGACTAATGCCCGAACCCGTTCAACATCATAGGTGGGAACCAATTCCTGCTTCGCGAACACGTCTTTCAGCTGTTCATAGTATTCATCGGCAAATGCGAGATCGTGAGCTTCTTCGATTGTGACGCCGCTTTTTTCCGCTTTGCGTATGCAGCGGCGGCAGGCACTGTCCATTCCATCGAAAAGTTCGTCTTCTGACTTGGCAAGATACGTCCGATAGGACGCGTAGGAACTGCATGTGAAACCCAAGGCCTGGCCATCTTCGACAGTGAAATGGGGATCAGAAACTTCCATGTGAAGGCATTTCAATTCGTCCCAGGCGAATTGTTCGAGGGAGGCGAGCGCGTCGTGGCGAGATGCGCCTGGAACCATATTGAAACCAATGTAAGGGGTGGTCCATCCGGGGAATGAACTGCCAAGAATTCTTACTCCAAAGCGATTGAAGGTCAGCCCGGTGAAATAACCGGCGATGTCGTTTCCTTCTTGCAACTGAACCAATACAGGCGCGGTATCTTGCGTTTGGCTGATGAAGCGGATCCACTCGCGCGTCTGGAATACGGTGCGGTCGTGGAATTTATCCAGTGATTCCCAATCAACGGATTCCAAATCAATGATTTTGCACTTCATTTGAAAGGCCTGGGTCCGCGTTCAAAGTGCGTCCGAGAACAACGTTAAGCGGCGTGCCGAAGATTGTTCGAATTCAATACCCATGTAGTTTAGCCCAGGGTGTTGACGCTTAAGAAAAGCAGGCCAATTGGCCAGTTACCCGCGTAACCTGAAAATTCGGTTGCGCGATGGCGTGGCTGGGGAGTCTTAGCATTAGGATTAACTAGCATTGCGATGAAGCCTTTTAGCAAAACTTGGTCCCGCGTGGCTCAAATGGGTTGGGATGAGCGAGGGACCCGGTTCGCCCAAGGGATCAATAAGCGCATTGATCTGGTTTTGTATCGCGCGGGCGTGCAGTCACAGCGAAATGGGCCAAGGACTGGCGCTTCTCCAGGGAACTTTTTCTTCTCCCAGATCGAGTTGCCGGATCTGGTTTCGCTGCTCAAAGAGAGGATGGGCACGGAAAAGGAGGGTGTTCTCCGGGAAGCCGACAAGATTTGCAACCATCGGTTTGATCTCCTGGGTTATGAAGGTCTCGATTACGGACCGCAGATTGACTGGCACCGGGACGCAGTGCACGGGAAACGCGCGCCGATGAAGCCGTGGTTCAAGATTGACTTTTTGGATTTTGATCAAGTTGGCGATCACAAAGTTATTTGGGAGTTGAACCGGCATCAGCATCTGGTCACATTGGCGAAGGCATGGTGTCTTACTTCTGACCGGCGGTATGTGGCGGAATTGCGGAGTCAGTGGTGTTCATGGCAGGGTGCGAATCCTTATCCAATCGGCATCAATTGGGCCAGCAGTCTGGAAATTGCGTTCCGAAGCCTGTCATGGCTATGGATGCTGGCGCTGCTTCCGGGCCAACCAGTCGATCCAGACTTCAGGCGAGACGTGATTCGCGCTTTGGCGATCCATGGGCGCCACATCGAGCGCAACTTGTCCACATATTTTTCTCCCAATACTCATTTGCTGGGGGAAGCTGTTGCGCTTTTCTTCATCGGGATGATGTGTCCTGAAATTGCAGGCTCGGAACGCTGGCGCAAGAACGGTTGGAGCATTTTGCTCGAAGAGGCCCAGCGCCAAGTTCGTGCGGACGGGGTCTATTTCGAACAATCACTTTATTACCACGTCTATGCGCTGGATTTCTTTTTGCATGCCCGAGCTCTCGCGGATCGAAACGGAATTGACGTTCCCGCCGACTTTGATTTGATCCTGAACAAGATGCTGGACATTGTGTCCGCAGCATCGCAGGCTGGGCTGGCGGAAGGATTTGGGGATGACGATGGCGGACGCGTTTTTAATCCGCGGCGAAATCGAAGCGAGCATATGACCGACCCGTTGGCGTTGGGCGCGATATTGTTTCAACGCGAGGATTTAAAATCTTCGACTTCGCTGACAGAGGAAGCAGTCTGGCTTTTCGGACAGCGGGGAGTTTCTTACTTCGATTCGCCTGCGGATAATCCACGGACAATTGCCCCGGCATCTTTCAAGGCGAGTGGGATCTACGTGATGGCCAGCAATAAGAAAGGCCCACTGCAAATGATTATTGACGCTGGGTCACAAGGCACCGGACGCGGCGGTCATGGTCACGCGGACGCTCTTAGCGTGTCGGTCGCGATTGCGGGACAGCGCTGGCTGGTAGATTCCGGCGCGTATTGTTACATGTGCGACGAACGCGATCGCTTCCGAGGGACAGGGGATCACAACACGCTACGGGTGGATGGCCTGGATCAAGCGATTCCAGATGGACCCTTCGCGTGGAAATCAATCCCTGATGTTCATTGCGACCAATGGATCACAGGCAAGACGTTCACGTTATTTGGGGGCAATCAGACTGGCTATGCGCGCCTTCCCGACCCTGTTCTGCACCGGCGTTGCATTTTTTACCTCCATGACGAATTTTGGTTGATACGGGATATTGTGGAAGGGCGAAGAGAACACCAACTCGAAATCAACTGGCATTTTGATTCGGAAGTTGCGATAGAAAAGGCCGCGCATGGTTTTATGGCGAGGAAGAACGACGCCTCGCCCACGATCGGCGGCGGACTCGCATTACTTCCAGTGGAGGGGACAGGCTGGACTCATACGATTGAATCTGACTCAATATCCCCAGCCTATGGGAGGAAAGATCGGGCATTGGCGGTGCGTTCGAGCAGCCGCTTGAGACTTCCGGTTGACCACGCAACTGTGTTGTTGCCTTTCGCTACGCCAGAGGCAACTGGAAGACTTTCGCGCGCAAAGCTGTCCGAACAGGACGTCGCGCACTTGTCGGTTTATTGTTACGAGGATCCAAGGGGAAAACACTACATGATTTTTGCCCACCCTCAAACCGAGACGTGGACATGGAATGAATGGACGAGCGATGCCAGTTTTTTATACTTTCGCCTCCATGATGGACATGTTGCGCACCTAATTTGCTGCGGAGCTCAAGACATCAGACTGAATGGAATGCCGGTGGTGGCGCACTCGCTCAACAAGATTGAGGCCTTCGAGTGGAATCGGAATACGGGACAGGTTTTTTCGTCAGAAGATTCGGTCGTGAGTTCGATCTCGACTGAGTTACTGAAGTCGTTCAGCCCTTCGTAGGTAGCCGTAGCTAAGGTTGGTCAGGAACAAGGAATGTGCGGAATTGCGGGAGCAGTCGAGTTTGGCGGCCGGACTGAGGTTGATCCTCAGGTGCTTCGACGCATGTGCGCCGCAATGGTGCACCGCGGTCCTGACGACGAAGGTGTCTACACCGATGGCCGGATTGGACTTGCGATGCGGCGGCTCAGCATTATTGACGTCGCGGCGGGACATCAGCCCCTCAGCAACGAGGACGGCACGATTTGGATTGTCTTCAACGGCGAAATTTACAACCATGCGGTTTTGCGTCAGCAATTGCTGGCGCGAGGACATCGGTACCGCACGCATTGCGACACAGAAACTATTGTTCACCTCTATGAAGAGTATGGCCGCGATTGCGTGCAACATTTGCGGGGGATGTTCGCATTCGCGATTTGGGATTCCAACAAGCGAAGCTTGTTCGTTGCGCGCGACCGATTGGGAATCAAGCCGCTCTACTATCGTTTGACCTCCGATTCATTTCTTTTCGGTTCGGAAATAAAAGTTATTCTCGCGCATCCTGGGGTGGAGGCCGGATTTAACCGTGGTGTGCTTCCCGAATATCTGGCGTTTGGATATCTCTCGGGGCAGGAAACTTTTTACGATGGAATCCTTAAGCTCATGCCGGGCCACACACTTGAACTCAGAGAGAACGGCGAGGCGGAGATACAGCAGTATTGGGATTTGCGTCTGACTGAGGATGTTTCTGCTTACTCCGAAGACGATTACGTCCGGAAATATCGCGAGATGCTGGAAGAGGCCGTCAGCAGCCACCTGATGAGCGATGTGCCGTTAGGAGTGTTCTTGAGCGGAGGACTGGATTCGAGCGCAGTCGCCGCGCTGATGACAAAAATACGGCACGCCCCCGTCGAAACATTCGCGGTTGGGTATTCGGAACACGCATATAGCGAACTGCCCTACGCTCGGATCGTGGCGAAGCACTTGAATTCGAATCATCATGAAGTGTTGGTGAGCCGTGAGGATTTTTTCGGCGCGCTGCCCAACCTCATATGGCATGAGGATGAACCCATCACGTGGCCCTCGAGCGTGGCGCTTTATTTCGTGGCGAGACTGGCAAGCGAGCACGTGAAGGTTGTGTTAACGGGAGAAGGCAGCGACGAAACTCTTGGAGGCTACACCCGGTATGCATTCACACGCCGGAACGTGGCGTTCGATCGCGCTTATCGGAGATTGCTTCCAGCAATGCTGCGAAGGCGGATTCGAGGATCAATTGGGGACTCGGATTTAATCGGTGCTACGGTCCGGCGGAAACTTTCACATACCTTTTTGGCTCTCGATGGGAACGAGTGGTCATCGTTTTATTTCGATAACTTTTATTCGGCGTTTGACGCCACGGAACAGCGAGAATTGCTGACAGACGGCTTTGCAGCGGAACTTGCTGGCGGCGCAGCTTATCGCAACGTTCTCAAGTATTGGGAAGCTTCTTCGGGCGACATGCTGCAACGACTGCTCTACACGGACATCAAAACTTACCTTGTCGAGCTCTTGATGAAGCAGGACAACATGAGCATGGCCGCTTCCATCGAGAGCCGTGTGCCGTTCCTTGATCATGTTCTTGTAGAATTCGCAGCCAACATTCCTGCGAAATTCCAACTACGGGGTATGGCGGGAAAACATATATTGAAAAGAGCTGTCGAGGATTTGCTGCCACATTCGATTATTTACCGCCCGAAGCTCGGCTTTCCAACGCCATGGAGTGGGTGGCTCGCCGGAGAGCAGTTAGACGCTATCGAGAAGATGCTGCTAGAACCGCGAAGCATGGATCGTGGATTCTTTAGGAGAGACGCCATTGAGCGATTGTTCCAGGGACATCGGGCGCGGCACCGGGACAATTATGATCGCATCTGGCGATTGCTGAATTTGGAATTGTGGCAGCGAGTTTGCCTGGAGGAGGAGCCGCACGATTTTGTGGTCAAAGATTCCGTTGAAACAGTAGCGTTCCCTATCATGTAATTGAGAAAGCCCTGGGGCGTCATCACCGTGGGCAGTGCCGGTTGCCTTCGACTCGCTTCGCTCGCTCAGGCGTGATTGGCGCCTTCGTCTTCCCAGGACTTACGTCCTGGGCTAATGTGTGCCGCCCCTCCGGGGCTGGATTCGTGCGGAGATAACAGTAGTTTCAATCCGAACATTTGGCTCGGCGGCAAAAGGGGTGAGCGCTACATTTTAGGCGGCGAAAATCGAAGGCTGACTACCGATTCCAATACTTCACCGAATTTCTTGGCAATGATTGACCAGTCATATTTGCCCGCCGTTTCGGACGCGGCATGCTCGTAACGGTGGCGGAGATCGCGGTCTTTGAGAAGCGATGCGATAGCGTCGGAAAAGTCACGCGGATCGTCTGCGATCACAATATCGCGGCCCGGAGAGATATTTAAACCTTCGGCACCCACTGTGGTGGAGACAACGGCTTTGCCGGCGGCCATGGCTTCGTAAATCTTCAAGCGTGTTCCTCCACCGATTCGCAAAGGGACGACCACGACGGCCGCTTTGTGCAGATAGTCCGCAACTGACTCGACGCGGCCTGTGATTTCGATCGAATTGGACGCCAACTTCCGGACACGGCGGTCGGGATTCCGGCCTACGATACAGAATCGGGCGTTGGGAATGGCGGCGACGACAAAGTGCCAGATTTCGCTGGAGAAAAATTCCACCGCATCTATATTTGGCTCCCAATCCATCGCACCGACGAACATCACTATGGGGGCGGGATCTCGGTGATCGGAGCCGGCCTGATACTGTTTGACGTCAACTCCCGTTGGGACAGTCGTGATACCGGAGTTGATCCATGGTTGCATCAGGTCGCGGTCATGGCCGGAGACGGCGATTACGTGCTGGAACTTTCGGATGATGGTCTGCTCATAGCGCAGCATTTTGTTGAATTCGAATTGATACATGAGGCGCTTGGCGGGATTGGTTTCCGTGTCAGCGTGACGCCGCCAAATCTCGCTTTCCACGTTGTGCTGGAAGAGCACCGCCGGGATTGCCATCGCATTCGGCAAATTTATGGCAGCATCGAGGAAATCGGCGATGACTACATCGAAGGAGCCAGTCTCCAGGAGAGTATTTATTCTTGCTTTCACGAGGGGCGACGCAAACCTGCTTACGGCATATGGGGCTGGCAAGGGCAACTTGCGCAAGTAATCCGACCCACGCGCAACAAGCGTCGAGCTTTTCCCGGTGTGCAGTGCAATCGAAGACGGGAAGTAATTGCTTAATTCGGCGGCGTATCTTTTGTCTTCGGCGCCGTCATAGTAGGAGAGAAATGTAACGTCATTGCGGGAAGATAGGTGTTTCAGGATATGAAACGAACGGATGTCGCCTCCGCTGTGGAGCGGCAGGAGCTTGTTCGCCTTGATCCAAAGAATCTTCATCGTCTCGACGGATCCCAGCCAGAGTTCGGCCTGAGAAGGTTTCCAGGATATGCGATGCAGACGGATTGGTTCAGCGAATCCAGGCCGCTTTTTTCCCGGTCACGAAATTCGTAAATGCTATAAGAGCGGCGGTGTTGAGCACGACAAAAGTGAATGAGGCATCCGCGATTCTGGCCAAGGGTCCGCGTTTGATTTGGGCAATCGCAAGCAGGCTGAGTGTATAGAATCCTAGTTGCGATATGAGGGCGATGCGATATACCGGTCCAGCCAGAAACATTGGAGATACCAAAGCTGCGACTAAGGCAAAAGGCGCAACGAGCCGCAGCAGCTTATGGCTTACGAACTCGAAGCGAAGCGGATTGGAGCTTGTGAGCAACCACGGCGCGATTTGTACTAATTGGTAATTGCCGCCTAGGGTTCTGACCTTGCGGGCGAACTCTCGTCGCACTCCCAAGCTCGGCAGATCCCAGGCTATTGCGCGCGAATCGAAAACTACTCGCGAACCTTGCCGCGCGACATTCATGGGAATGAAAACATCGTCGAGAATAGTTTCTGGCGGAATTACCGAAAGCAAGCTGCGCCTCACGGCGTAGAGCGCGCCAGTAGCACCAACCACCGAGCCGGATTCGGATTCCATTTCTCGGACGCTTTTCTCGATGCGCCAATACAGGCCCATTCCTTTTACGCTCTCGCCGGATTCGGGATCGCCCAGCATGAGTTCGCCGCTGGCACAACCTACGCCGGGATCCGCGAAGTTTTCGGCGAGAAAGCGGACTGCATTCGGTTCAATTGTTTGACGGGCGTCGGTGAAAACGATAATTTCATTTTTTGCCATTGCGACGGCATCATTCAGGCAGGCAGTTTTTCCCCGCGAATCCGGGAAAAGGATTATCTGGATTCCGGAACTATTTGACCACTGGGAGAGAATTTGGTTGGTCGCGTCGGCGGAGCCGTCTGACACTACAATAATTTCGCGCAAGTCTTCGGGATAATTCAGTTCGATCAAATTTCGTAGTTTACGTTCGAGGACATCGGCTTCGTTGCGAACCACCATTACGAAGGAAACTGTGGGGGTGTGCGGCGCCCGTCTAACGGGGCACCGGCGCCAATGGCCGCGAAGCCACAGCCATCCGGCGTAGCCGGCATAAGTGTACGCAATTACTCCGGCCGCGCTCCAGAAAAGCCATTTCATTGGGCGCCCCGGCCCAGCAAGACGATCTTGATGGTTTGGAACATGATGAAAAGATCCAATCCCAGAGATGCGTTCTTTATATAGAAAAGATCGTATTGAAGTTTTTCTCTGGCATCTTCAATGGTGTTGCCGTATTTGTAGCGAACCTGCGCCCAACCGGTGATGCCGGGGCGCACCATGTGGCGAACACCATAGTAAGGAAGCTGTTCAGTAAGCCACTCGACAAACTCGGGGCGCTCGGGGCGCGGGCCAACGAAAGCCATGTCGCCTTTAAGGACGCACCACAATTGCGGGATTTCGTCGAGCCGGGAAGTGCGTAAGAATTTTCCGATGCGAGTAATGCGAGGATCGTCGTCCAAGGCCCATGTTGGGCCGGTATCGGCTTCGGCGTCCTGACGCATGGTGCGGAACTTGTAACAATAAAAAGTTTCCCCGCCGCGGCCAGTGCGCTTTTGACGGTACAAGACGGGACCTGGTGAGTCCAACTTGATCGCAAGGAGGACGAATGGCATTAGCGGCAAGGTGAGCAGCAGGCCGAATAAAGAGGCCGAAAATGCAAGCAGGCGGCGGAAGATGCGAAAGGCGCCGCTAAAGCGAAATCCCTGAGCGTAGATGATCCAACTGGGATAGAGATTCTCGACTTCGATCTTGCCGGAAATTTTTTCGAGCCAGGTGGTGGCTTCTTCGATGTGTACGCCGCGAAGGCGAAGTCTCAACAGCTCTTCCATGGGTGTAGCTTCCCGGCGGTCCTGCATCGCGACAATGACTCTGTGCACGCTGGTTTGCCGAACCCTTTCCATCAAGTCGGCGGCCATGGTCTGACGGTTCACTGCGCCCTGCACATTGCCGCTCCAACCAATGACGTCGGCACCCAACTCAGAGCGCGCCCGGAGTCCTTGAACAAGTCTCTGCGCCCGTTCACCGCCGCCTAATACGTACACTTGTTCTCGCAGATATGGTTTTTTCGCCAGCCAAGTGTAGATGGTTCTCCACCCTAGCAGCGCGATTGTCAGAAAAATCAATCCCATAAGGAACGACGATTTTCCTAACATGATGCTGGGGAAAACCGCTTCCGCAACGGCCAATGCCAGTGCCATGACTCCCGGAACCAGCAAAAGCCGGAAATAAAGTTCTCCCTTGGCGTCAAAGTGGGTGGGGTCATAAAGATCGCACAAATGCGAGATAACGAGGACAAGAGCGGTAAGCCCAACAATTTTTAAATAGCCGTTCTCATAGTTGAGAACGATAAAGCTGTCATCTGGGTGCTGGAGCAGAGTGGCCAATAGAAAGGAGGTCCATACGATCAAGGCCTCGCCCAACAGAAGGATTAGGGTGCGCGCCGGATAATAAACTTTGAAGATGCGGATCAAGGCTATTTCTTCGCTCCGGTTCGGGCTTCGTTTCCGTATGCAGCGTAATAATACTTGCTATAGGAAGTTCCGCCGTCCACCCCATTCAGCACGATGCCGACCAACGCGGAGTCTTTAAATTCCATTCTTGCTTTGCGTGCGACGTCAAAAGGGGTCTCGTTAGAGCGAACGACCATCAGCACGCCGTCACAGTATTTGGCCAGCAAAGCCGCGTCAGAAATGGGCACCGCGGGCGGCGCATCCACAATGATCCAATCAAAGAGCGACTCCAAACGGGTAAGAAGAGATTTGAGGCGGCCATTGCCAAGCAGTTCCGCCGGATTGGATACCATGCGACCCGCGGGAATAAAAAATAAGTTCTCCATGGGGCCGCGTTGCATGACGGAGAATTCATCGTTCTCTCCGAGCAGATACTCCGCCAAACCGGGAGTCGCGTTGGTCCCCAAAGTGCGATGAAGTTGCGAGGCCCGCAGGTCGGCATCAATCAAGAGAGCTTTGCGCCCATGCTGCCGCACCATGACTTGCGCAAGATTCGAGGAGACAAACGACTTGCCTTCCTGTGGCAGGGCGCTGGTTACAAGCAACTTTCTTAGCGGCTGCCTTTCGCGTATCTGATAGAGCCGTGAACGGAGGGTTCTGAATTCTTCGGTGCCAAATGCCTGTTCGTCGTCGTCGAAAAACAACATCGTTCCCGCTTCCGGCGCCCACTTACTTTCAATGGTGCGAGACAGCAGAACGTCCTGAGTCGCGGGAGCATGGAACTGTCCCGATGCATTCTGCGCAGCGGGGGAAATGGACTCTACAGGCATCTGGGGGATGGGACTGCGCGGAAGCACGTCAGGGTTAACGTCAATGTAGTTTGCCTGCCGCGACGCGGCCCGCTCATCCTCCGCCTTCTTTAAAGCTTCGTGAATCCGGCTCATATTTTCCTTTCCTTCGGAACTTCCTGCTCTGGCTCGCGCAATCGGTCGGCGAGATTGGCGAGAGTCTTCAATGCATCCACCAAATCGAATCTTTCAGTTGAAGTTGCCGCCGGCGAATTCTGCGGAGGCGATGGGGGCGCTGACGCAGGTTCGGGCGCCGAATCCCGATGCGCAATGAATGGCGTGACTGGGGCTGGAGACGCGGCAAAATTACCGGCGGCCAAGGGCGATATAGGCGTATCCAAGCCTGGTTGAGAAGTGGCTGGTTGAGAAGTGACCCGTGACGCGGGAGCCTGATCCTCGCGCGGATTGGACAATGATGCTTTCGGCGAATCGGCGTCAACACCGGTGTTCTTATTCGCGCGTATGGCTGGAGCGTTTGCGAATGGTGGAGTGGCAGCTCCGCGGGGTAAACTCTCAGATGAGGAATCCATCTCGGACGATAAAGCAACTCCTGAAACCGGGTTGTCTATCAGATCGAAATCCCGGGCAACAACTTCGACCACGCTGGCCGTGACTCTTCTCTGCTGATCCACAAAAGCGCTTACCAAGCAGTGCTCGCAAATCAAATTGACGACACGAGGAATTCCGCAAGAGTAACGATGAATTGCCACCAGCGACTCCGGTTCGAAAATGGCCTGCCCATTCCAGCCTGCGATGCGAAGTCTCTGTGCCACGTAGGACCTGGTTTCCTCGGGGGTCAATGGATATGTCTTTGCCCGGAGAGTGAGCCGTTGACGCAATTGCCGAAGGTTGGGCTGCCGTAACTTCTGCTCCAGTTCCGGTTGCCCGACGAGAACGATTTGTAAAAGCTTCTCGGTGAAGGTCTCGAGGTTGGTCATCATGCGGATTTCTTCCAGCAATTCGTCAGACAGGCCCTGCGCTTCATCCACGATCAACACAGCGGTTTCGCCGGCACGGTAGCGGTCCAGGAGCCAGTTATAGAGACGCAGCAATATCTGGCTCTTCGACCTGGAGTCTGATGGAATGCCGAAATCTGCCATCATATAGTCGAGGAATTGAGGAACGTTCAACCGGGAATTAAAAACGAATGCGGTAGCCACCTGCTGAACGCGTAACCATTCCAACAATTTATTGATGAGGGTGGTTTTGCCGGTGCCGACTTCGCCAGTGAGCAACACAAAGCCCTTGCGGCTTTGAATACCGTAAGTAAGGCATGCAAGCGCTTCCTCAGTATGCCGCGTCAAAAACAAATAACGCGGGTCCGGGTTGACGTTGAACGGGTTGGCTCTTAATCCAAAAAATTCCTTGTACATGGGTACCTAGACCTCGACGGGCTCCTTTTCGTTTTCGTCTTCGTCCGCGACTGGCTTCTGGCGGAGACTATTCTTGCCATGAAGATTTCTGTCTTCCTGACTCAGCTCTATCCATGGAATGGAAACCATCACGGGCAAATCCAACACCGCAATTGCGTCTTCTTCCGTGCGAATAGACTTATCGGTAAACTCCAACCATATTGCCAAAGCAAGACCCATGGCGAGACCTGCCCCTGCGCCACCGCCGGCGAATAACAGCCGGTTCGGGAAACTGGGGTCTTCAGGGAGACCAGCTGGGTTCAACAATCGCATTTGTTCTCCCTGCTGGCGGCTCTCCATATCTGTTTGCATCTGAGATTCACTCTTTTTGGACAACAAGTCGTCGTAGAATTTTTGAGCTGTATCGTTGTCGCGGGTCAATTCCTTGTACTGCTCTTCAATGCCAGGGCTGAGCGAAAGGCGGCTCTGATAGGTTTGAATCTGACGTTGTGTCCGCTCCTGTTCGCGCGTGGCCTGCGTGATCGCATCGTCGTATTGATGTATCTGCACACGCATTTGCCGAATCTCGGGAGGCTCCGCAGAGCTTGCTTTATCATTCGTATCGGTTGCTTTGGCAGAGGCGGCATTTGCGGCGCTGAGCTGACGTTTTAACTCGGCAATATCAGTTTTCATCTTCATCACATCGGGATAGTCGTCGGTGTAGCGCGACTGTAGCGCTGTAAGCTTCGCCTGCATGTCAGTCAACTGCTGTGTCAGAGTCTGAGGATTCGTGGAGCTTTGAGAGGCTTTCCATGCGGCGAGTTGCTGTGCCAACAGCGATTGTGTGTAGGCTTTATCCTGCTGGGCGCGGTTCAGCGTCTGAGTGCTTGCGTCGAGTTGTGTGTTTAATGTCGCGAGCAGTTTCAGATTGTTGTCTTCATCCCCGGGTAATTGTCCGATGTATTGCCGCTTAAACACGGCGAGCTTCGCATCCTGGTCATCGAGATGCTGTTTAGCCTCTTCCACCTGGCGGGCTAGAAAATCAGTGGTGCTCTGAGCAACCTGCTCACGAGCTTGCAAGTTTTGCTCCAGCATCATTGAGGTCAGTTCGCCGCAAATCTGCTGAGCGGTCTTCGGATTGTCGGCCGTATAGTTCACGGTAAAGCCGGGGACATCGCTGCTCTGTCCAGGTTTGTGGGATGCGGGCTTGCTGCCAGGGAGGGCACCGGGCGCCACATCCTGGGTTACAGGCTGAATGGAAAGATTCGCGGTGATGTCGGCGATCGCGTCGTCTGCGGTCTTACCTTTGGCGAGGCCCAAACGGTCAATCAACGGAATCAAACGAGTGCGGCTGAGTACCTGTTGCTGCATGGTGGCAATCCGCTGCACAATGTCTTCGGTGACCACCGGCTTGACATAGCCCTCAGGTACCTTCTGTCCCTCGACCAAGATGAGCGCTTGAGAGGTGTATTTGGGAGTGAAGGCATAGGAGACAAGAAAACCCGCAATCGGCGCAAGAAGCGTTGGAATTAAAATTAGTTTCAGGCGCCGGCGCAACATTGCCAGGTAGTCATCCATGCTCAATTCGCGGTTCGAAATCATCTTGTGTTCCCGTTCTGGCCGCCTTCCGGCGGCCTAAAAATTAGTCTAGCCGGATGGGGCGTGGATACCACTCGAGGCCGACTACACCCATCTGGCGGTTGGAGGTTTTTCCGCAACCGGCATCGGCCAGACAAACTGACTCATTGAATGACGTTCGGTTGTATTGATAGCTGAGGAAAATCCGGTATCGCCGTCCCACATGGCGGTGAACAGCTGCTCCGGCGTATATATACCGGTCAGAGGCCGCTGGAACCACAACGGAAGCAGACTCAAGACGCTTATTGTTTGCGATTCCGATATCGCTATTGAGTTCCCATACCCTGCCGAGGTTGCGTAAAACCGAAAGTGTGCCCACATCGGTGTTCGATCCCAGAAAATAACCTGAACCATTCGTATTGTAGTGCCGATATTCCAGCGCCATTGAGGTTCTCGAGAAACGATAACGCAATTTCAAATTTCCGCTGGCTGAGATTCTAGTATTGGAACCAAATAACGGACTCTGAATCTGGGTGAATTGTGGACCGGCTGCCGCAATGAAATCCAGGCGTCCAGTGACTCTGTGCCCATACACGAGGTGAACCGTATTGGCTGTGACCGAGGTGTCAAAAACCTGAGGGAAGTCGAAATGCTGGAACCCGTAGGAAATGGCAATTTGATCGGTGCGATTGATTTGCCTGGTGAATCCAAGTTGCGCGGCAGTCTGGGAGCTATCAATCAACCCAGAAGGATCATTATCGGTGAAATGTACAAATCCGTAGCTGCCAGCCATAGTGAAAGTAGACCGGGGACTCACAGCCTGAACCAGATCAATGTCAGCGCTATTGGTTAGGCGCGGCGACTGGCCGACGGAAACAAATTGGCTGGCACTGAGTGTGCCGGCCAAAGCGCCTCCGATGCCGGATGAGATACCGCCGACACCTGCGCCCAATCCCGCAAGGCCTGATTGCAATGCTGACGCGCCTCCATAAGATCCGCTACCGAAATTCCCTTCCGGCAAATAACTCACGCTGTCGCGGAATGCCAGTTGGCCGGTACGCCACATAGCGCGCTGAGCAAACTCGGCTTCATGAGTCTGAATGGCGCTGTGATTCACGCCTTCGTAGAAAATGCCTCCACCTATATATTGCAGGTCGGTTTCGTAGCGATTCCAGATTCGCTGAAGCGTCAGGCCTCCCAAGGCGCGGGTAATACCGCCCTCACCAGATGAGTTGTTCGCCGAGCCAAAGGTTCCGGCTATATTTGAGTCCCCCGACTGGCTAAGAATGGCACCCGGAGCAAGGAAGCTGCGCGTAATGGCACCCGGCTCCAGTGACGGCTGGTCCAATCCCGAAATTGGGGGATTCTCGCTGGCGGAAGGGATGGTTACGCCGGGGCCAAAAGCCGGAGCAGGCGCAGTCTGATCCTGCTGCGGGCTTCCGTTCGCAGACTGGTCGCCGCTGCCCGGATTCTGCTGGGAGGCGGAGTCGTCCTGCGCCCAAGCGGCGAGCGGGATTAGCGCCACCAGCATGAGACTCAAGACACACGATTTTTGAGTAAATTTCTTAAGGTACGACAATCGTATCTCCAGGCTTCAAAAGGATGTTGCTGGCAGCATCGCCGCGTAGCAGGTTCTTATAGTTCACGGGAAACTTTTGCTGCTTGCCATTTTCGGTTCGTAGCACGTAAATCTTTTTAGTGTTGGCGAATTGTGTGAAACCGGCGCTAGCCAGCGCTTGCAGCACGGTCATATTGGGCATCAGGGCGACGGATCCGCTATGAAGAACTTCGCCTGTTACATACACTCTCTTGCTGTTGATGGCGGTGACGACTACGGTCACGCGAGGGTCAGCCAAATACTTCTTCAACTTGGTTGTGATGGAGGCGGCGAGTTCCATGGGAGTCAGACCGGCGGCTTGTACGTCGTTTAGCAGCGGCAAGGAAATCATGCCGTCGGGGCGCACGGGCAGGGTTGTGGTGAGGTCTGACTCTTTCCAGACCGAAACGTGGACGGTATCTTCTGGTCCGATCACATAGCTTGGAGGCGCGGCGGACGACGTTTCCTGCGGTGCACTGGAAACGGCCGCGGGTGTGGCGGAATTGTTGTTGTCCTTATTGCCATCGGAACCCTTTATGCCGCTCTGCGCCCAGCTTGCAGCGGCAATAAAAGCTAACAGTAATGTTGTTGTAATCGCGGATCTTGCTTTCATGCTTTCTCCACTCTATGAAGCTTCGTATTCGCTATAACCAATTTGTTTCAGCTTGTACAGAAGAGCCTTGTAGCTGATCTGTAGCTCTTCGGCGGCCCTGCGGCGGTTCCAGCGGGTTCGCGTCAACGCCTTCAGGATTACCTCTTTCTCCGCCTCTCTCGATGCGGCACGAGCCACGCTCTTCAACGAAACTGCCGAGCCTTCTGCGGCAGGGTCGGACTTCGTTAACATCGCACGTAAACCGCGCATTGCCAGCGATTCGTTCCCCAACGCCACAAGGGCCTTGACGGCGTCAGCCAATTCGGGAATGTTCCCGGGCCATGAATACTCGTTAAACAACCGCTGAGTTTGAAGGCTGACGATTGGTATCGGGCAATCGAAATCCGCCGCGTATTTCGACAGAAAGAAGTTGGTTAATGCGGGAATATCTTCTTTCCGCTGGCGCAAAGGAGGTAAACGAAGACAGACGCCGCTGATTCGGTAGTAAATATCCTCCCGGACCCGTCCCTCTCGCACCTCGGACCCGAGATCGCGGCAACTGCCGCAGATCAATCGCGCCTTTGGGACACCACCTTTTCCAAGAGTGGAAAGACTCTGTAATAGTTTGGTTTGGCAAGATGCGTCGAGATCGGCGATTTCCTGTAAAAAGACTGTGCCGGCGGCGAAATGACCGGGCGCATGAAATTCCTGGAAACTTTCGCCAGTCAGATCCGCACACTTAAGGATTCGGAACCTCTCGATGCTTTCGCGGGAGTTTTCATGGATCCGCCTAGCAATTGTGCGTTTGCCGGAACCAGCCTCACCGAGTAACAACACAGGCACGTCGCTTTGCGCGAGTTCATGGATAACCATTTCGACGGCGCGCATGCTCGGGCTTATGGCTTCGACGAACGTTACGTCTCCTGCATTGGAGGTCTTCGCAAATTCCGCGGTCCCGGTTTTTGAGCCGAAATCACTCTTCGCCATGAGAATTTCTCAAAATTGCAGGGGGAGGTATGCGGAAAAAGGTTGTTAATTCCCTAGTTGCAAGAGCGCTGCCAATCCCGTTCGGCCTAGCCATGTCTTTGTACAAAGCTCTTCGAGCAATGTTTTGTGGCGTTTAGCGCAAATGCGGCAGCTGCCACGTTTTTGGGCCACTTTTAACCCTACATCTGAACCGTACAAAACGGAAAGTCTTTTCCTAATCGGTAGTAACCGGAATTTGGCACTTTCGCCCGGCACGATCAGTTACAGACCTAACCATTAGGAAATAAACGCATATCCTGGTGATATCTTTGGCGGATATTGAGGAAAAACTTTTCCACTGATTCGGAAAACAATGCCAGAGTGCGGTCGAACCGGTGCAATTACCTTGGGTTTCCCTTATAGATTGCGTGTATTCGCGCGTTGGCTTATGCTCCGTCCATCGTGAAGTCTGTTGCGAAAACCGGGATGATGCCGGAGCAAGCGTTGCCCATAAGCAGGAGATACGCATGGTGGCGAGGAGCAGCCCTGGCGCTTCTCACCTGCTGGCTGTACCTTCACATAATTCTTCATCTGGCCGGCCAGTGGTCAAAGGATCCCAACTTCTCGCATGGTTTTTTTGTCCCACTTTTTTCGCTATTTTTGCTTTGGCAGGATCGGAATCGCCTGTCTAAACTTCCTTCGGCACCCTCTCGTTGGGGATTACCTATCCTCATTTTCGCCGTCGTCATCCTGATATTAGGAGTACTTGGGGCGGAGCTTTTCTTATCGAGAGTATCGTTACTGCTGGTCATCGCGGGACTCGTAATTTTTTTTCAAGGATGGGCTTACTTTCGCGCCGTATTATTTCCCTGGGCTTTTTTACTGCTGATGATCCCGCTACCGGCGATCATATTCAACCAGATCACTTTTCCGCTTCAGATTCTCGCTTCCAAAGTGGCGGCAGCGGTCTTGCCGCTGGCGGGGGTTCCAGTCTTGCGTGAAGGAAACATTATTAATTTGCCCGCCATGCCCCTGGAGGTAGCGGAAGCATGCAGCGGCATCCGGTCGCTTCTGTCGCTGACCACTCTGGCCATAATTTATGGGTGCTTGATGGAGAAGCGAATCTGGGTGCGGGTCTTGCTGGCAGTCGCCTCGATTCCGATCGCGGTTGCCGCAAACAGCTTTCGTATCGTAGGCACCGGGTTGCTGGTTCAATATTGGGATCCGGATAAGGCGCAGGGCTTTTTTCATGAATTTTCGGGATGGCTGATGTTTGTGGTCTCACTGTTGATGCTGTATCTGCTGCATCAGATGTTGCAATTAGGCAGGCGGCACTCGAGGGCTAGCGATTGACGGCGAACATCAGGTTCGCCATTGCTGCGACCGTCCTCATTGCCGCGGCCTTGCTTTTGCATGCTCGTAGCAGCGATGAAACTCTTCCGCCACATCTCGCTCTAGAGAAATTTCCGTCTCATCTCAAGGAATGGGAAGGCACGGATCTCAATATCCCACAGGACGCTCTCGACGTTCTCGGACCTGGCCAATTCCTGTTGCGGGATTATCAGAATGAGTCTTCGGCAATTCCGGACGTCAACTTGTTCGTGGCTTTCTTCCCCTCTCAGCAGGCAGGGGATACGATCCATTCTCCCAAGAATTGCCTTCCGGGATCGGGGTGGTATCCACTCGAATCGAGCCGGATGACGATTTCTTTGCCGGGCCACGAACCGTTTCCAGTCAATCGCTACGTAATCGCGAAAGGGACGGACCGGCAACTGGTGCTCTACTGGTACTGGGCGCATGGCCGGGGCGTGGCCAGTGAATACTGGGCCAAGTTCTACCTGATCGGTGATTCTATTCGGATGCGTAGAAGCGATGGTTCCCTGGTAAGAGTGACGACGGCAATATTGCCGGACGAAACTCAAGAGCATGCGCAAGTGCGATTGCTGTCATTCGCTGAAAATATCGGCCCTCTACTCGATCAATACATCCCAAGATAGTTTGGATCTGACCTTGGCCCGTCGAGCCGCGTCGGTCGGTGGGAATATTTGTGGAACGGGTGCCGTCGCTGCACGACTCCTTCTATTCGCTCTTTTACCGAGAACTCGTGCTGGGATAGTGAATAGCGTTTCCTTCGGCGACTGGATTTATCCGGGGATTCTCTTTAAGTAACTAGAAATTAACTTTTTTGAGAGGATGTCGAACATCCGAGGTTTTGAATCCTGTTTAGCAATCCGATGCAGTGACGCGGGTAACCTTTCCTCGATACCCTGATTGCAGTAACCTTTGTACAGTTACTCTAGATTCATGATCGAGATTTGCGCCCAACACTGGCGCTTGGTTTGTGGAGACTTGTAAAATGACGCGATCTTCCGTATTTCGGCTGCTTCTTTCGCTAGCAATTATCACCACTTTGTTTACGGGATGCTCCCGTGATCCTAATGTCCGGAAGCAGAAGTATTTTGAAAGTGGACAGCGCTACTATGAGAAAGCTCAATACCGCGAAGCCGCGATTCAGTTTGGCAATGCGATTCAGCAGGATCCGCGTTATGCCGACGCCCACTTCCACCTCGCTCAGACTTATCTGAAGCTTCAGGATTGGATGCATGCCTACCAGGAACTCAGCCGCACGGTCGAGATACAGCCAGATAATTATGAGGCGCACATTGATCTGGCCAATCTGCTGATCGCGGCTCACGACTTGAAACAGGCACAGGAACACACAGATCTGCTATTGCAGAAGGCTCCCAATAACCCCCAAGCACATGTCGCCGCGGCAAACCTGCTGGCGGCCCAGAATGACTTGCCCGGTGCAATGAAAGAAGTTCAAAAAGCGATTGATTTGAATCCGGCTGAGTGGGAACCGTATTTGAATCTTGCGATGTTCCAGATGCGGTCCAACCAGGCGGAAGCTGCCGAGACGAACTTCAAGAAAGCTATCGAACTCAATCCCAAAGCTATGAACGCTGAACTAGCTTTGGGCGGCTATTATGTGTCACGCAATCGTCTCAGCGAGGCCGAGCAACAATTCAACCACGCCCTTGCAATCGCGCCCAAAGATCCCGAGCCCCGTGCTGCGCTCGCTCGTCTCTATATGGCCGAGGGAAAGAAAGCCGAGGCTGAGGAATTTCTAAAAAAGGCGAAGGTGGATTTCCCCGACAATTCCACCGGTTACAGGATGCTGGGCGATTTTTATTTCGCCAACGGCAATATAGACAAAGCGACTGCCGAGTATGCCGCGCTTTACCAGCAACATCCCAGAGATATCCAGTTGAAAAAGAATTATATTCAGCTGCTGATCCTCAAGGGACAGCTGGATGATGCGCGGAAGTTGAACGACGAAATATTGAAAAGCAATGCGGAAGACGAAGAGGCATTGATTTTCCGCGGCCAAATTCAGATTCGCGACGGGCATACCAACGATGCCACGCAAACCCTGCAGACAGCGATCAAGAACGATCCGGATAATGCGGTTGCGCATTACCATCTCGGGATGGCATTTGACCGACTCGGAGATCTGGCGAGGGCGGAGAGTGAATGGCAAAACGCGGTGCGCATCCATCCTCGATTGGTCGAGGCGCAGAGGGCACTCGCTGCGCTCGAGTTGCGCAAGGGGGACATGCCCGCGCTCGAACACACTTCCAACGAGATTATTGCGATAGAGCCGGGATCTCCCGATGGCTATGCGCTGCGCGCATTGTCAAATATTAATCGTCAGCAATTCGCTGCGGCGGAGCAAGACGCGCGCAAAGCCATTGAGGTGGCCCCACAAGCGCCGACTGGCTACCAGCAAATGGGGAATCTGCACTTTGCGCAAAAGCAATTCAGTGGCGCGGAAGCATCTTTCCAGCAGGCCCTTGATCGAGACCCTAACTCCTCAGACGCACTTGCCGGGCTGATGAATACTTTTGTAGCCGAGAAACAGATGGATAAAGCCATCGCTGCGGCAAAAGCGCAAATCGCAAAATCGCCGAATAACACTGCCTTCTACGATCTGTTGGGAACCGGACTATTCAATAACAAGAAAGAATTGGACCAGGCTGAGGCGGCATTCAAGAAGGCCGTACAGTTGGACAAGAACAATTCGGATGCCCTGCTTAAGCTGGGCCAGGTCCAAGTGGCCGAAGGATCTCCGGATCAGGCAATTGAGACCTATAAGCAGTCAATCAAAGACAATCCCAGGGAGCCTAGTTTCTATATCCTGCTCGGCGAACTGTACGAGTCGAAGAAAGATTGGCCTAATGCCAAGGACGCTTATCAGAAGGCGCTGGACGCCAAGCCAGATAATCCGATGGCTTCGAACAATCTTGCCTATGTCATGCTACAAACGGGCGGAAACGTGGACGTCGCTCTATCACTGGCGCAAACCGCCCGTCGCGGAATGCCCGAGTCTCCAAACGCAGCCGATACGCTGGGATGGGTGTTATATCAAAAGGGCGCTTACAAATCTGCTATTGATCTTTTCCAGGAAGCTCTGAAGCTTGAGGCAAAGAACAAAGCGCCAGACAATCCGACCGTGCACTATCACTTAGGATTGGCTTACGAAAAAACCGATCAGTCCGGCCTGGCACGGGAGCAACTGGAAAGGGTGCTGAAGATCAATCCAAACTACGGAGATGCGGACGACGTCAGGAAGCAGTTAGCCCAGTTGAAGTCGTAGTTATGCGCGGTCAGGATCAATGACACGATCTACCCTGGAGTTTTCATTTCGAGCGAAAACCCCTTTGCCAGGATGCTGATCGTCCCACCTGGTGGGCACATGCTCAGATTGAAATGAAGATACTCATCGAAGCCCCGACCACCCTGGATAGGATCGTAGGGACTAGGTTCAGAGACAATGCGCTTCCAATCCGATGACTCATAGCATTTCGCACTTGAGATATCGTCACCGCACATCGACTTGGCAGCCAGGTTGACATCAGTTTGGCAGTAAACGCACTCCTTGAAGATGACCTCAGATGGCGACAGACAGCCATCTTCATCAATCAACTGAAGAGATAGCTTTACCCGGTTCTCTTCCCCAGCTTTGTAGAAACAGAGGCCAACTAGCTTTGAGTCATGCCATTGAACAGTGTTGAACCTCTGTATCGTCGAATTCGTCATTTGAACGTTCATCCCCGCCCCCTCGTCACGGAATTGCCGCGTTCAGCGGAATCGTCTCCCACAGCGGCGGGAACAAGACCGATCGGTGTGCTCCCCCTAGATCAGGCGGCGGCGGTGTCAGGCAGGGTCTCCGGAGGCCGACGCGAGGATCGATTAGGTGGGAGCCCCGCATCCCGAATTTTGTACAGCAAGGCGCGGTAGCTGATATTGAGCGCTCTGGCGGCTCGCTTGCGGTTCCAGTGATGAGTTTGCAAGACTTTTAGAATGATCTTGCGTTCCAGGTCCCGCGTTGCCTGTCGTGTGACTTTTTTCAGAGAAATGGGGCCGTCCAAATTAAGCTCAGGAATTGCGTATTCCGGCTCACGTGTCATTAAATCGCTGGTTATAACGTCTTCGCTACCGAGAATCACGTAGCGCTTTATCAGGTTCTCCAGTTCTCGAATATTTCCCGGCCAATGGTATTTGTGCAAGACTGCCAACAAATCGGCGGATAGAGCTTTTGCGCGGCAGTTGTATTTGCGATTGTAGTACTCGAGAAAATAACTGCTCAAGTCTTCGATATCGGCGCGCCGCTCTCGTAGTGGAGGCATGTGCAGATTCACTACATTGATGCGATAAAAGAGGTCCTGCCGGAACGTGCCGTTTTCGATTTCCACTTCTAATTTGCGGTTGGTGGCGCATACCACGCGAACTTCAACTTTTTTATCTTCCTGGGCGCCGATGCGGCAGAATTGTCCATCTTGCAATAGCTGTAACAGTTTGGACTGAAGTCCCAGATCCAACTCAGATATTTCATCCAGAAAAAGGGTGCCGCGGTGGGCCATTTCAACTCGTCCTGGCTTGGTACCGTAGGCGCCCGTGAACGCACCTTTTTCGTAACCGAAGAGTTCGCTTTCGAGCAGCGTTCCGGGAATGGCTGGGCAATTCACTTTAACGTAGGGCCCGGTTCTCCACGGAGAGCCGGTGTGAATCATTCGAGCGACAATATCCTTGCCGGTGCCGCTTTCTCCCTCAATTAAGATGGGGACATTCGCGCTGGCTATTTTTTCCAGACGTCCGCGAAGAGTGTGCATCGCCTCAGACTTGCCAAAGACTACTGCGTCAGGTGGAATCTCTCCCAACGATTGAACCAGCGAATTCACTGAGTTTGATGAAATGGCCATCTTTCGGCGTGGCTCCTTTTCCCTGATCACTCTTGAGCACCCCGAGCGCCAAACCGCGGGAAGGCCGCCACGCAGATGGACTGATGACAGGCTAACCACCCCAATTTGAGACTGCTACCTCAAGTTGGTGTAAGCCTGGGGGCAACCGTGAGGAAGATGCAAGAGAAGCCAGTTCTTGCCAGATGCTGTGGGAAAAACTTTTCACTTCGAAGAAGTGACTTTCCGCCTCTTTTGAGCGCGCAAGCGAGAGTCCATAGAAAGGGGGGTTGCGAACTTAAAACCTATCAAATGATAATTGTCGGCCCGGTCGGCCCTTATGGCTTCCGCGCGAATAGTACGCGAATTCGCGGTAATAGATGCGACGGAAGCAGGTGGAGCACTGGGTATCTCGAGGAAGACCGTTGCCGAGAGGGGCAGAGAGCGCGAAAGAGCGACGAGGGCTCCGCCGGCGGAGATGTTCACGACCGAGGCAAATTCAAGGGATTGCTTGCCGGCACCGTTGGTGCTGCCGACGAATACAGGGATTGCAAGCGGAAGACGCGGCCACTTGCGACGCTCGGTTTCCAGTTTACTTCGTTTCAAGCAGGTCCTCGGGGGGGTGGACTCATGTGTCTCATCGCACTTGGGGGGCCAAACCGTGCGATCGGAGTGTAGTTTTGGGAACGAACGAGTAAACGCAGGTGTCTCCGCGGGACCGGGAGCACAAACAGACGAGATTATAGGCTTTACAAGGTCAATTATGGCCTGAAAACAGGCGATACCGACAATTAGCAGGGGAATGACGGGTAAAGCCGGACGTACACTCTGATCGAATGGACAGTCGCCAGTGTGAAATCGAACGATGGTTTAAGGAAATTGTTTTCTCTTTTGTGACTATCTATTTCCATTTTTCGTTGACACCGCTGATAGGCGTGACTTAGCATTTCTTCACGGCATTTTAGCAGGATCAAAGCGGTTCCCTCCCCTTAGCAATAATTACGAGCATCACTTTTCATGCCCGGAACACCTGAAAATTCGTGTGTTTCGCCTGCTCATAGCGCTAAGAGAGCAACCGCGAAGACGCCTCCCAACCTGGCGTCAGCTAAAGCTGCCCACCAGGAAGCATGTGTAAATCCGGGATGTACGCAACTGCAACAGCAACATCACCAACTTCAGGAGCGTTTTCTGCGAACGAATAATGCACTGGCTTCCGCGGCGCACGACCTGAAGACTCCACTTGCCATTCTTAACGGTTACGTTGAGCTTCTCCAGAGCGAAAAACTGGGGGGATTGAATGACCGTCAACGAGAAGTGATAGGGGACATGCGGTCGAACGGGCAGCGTCTCCAGCATTTTATTGAGGACTTTCTGAGTTTCAGTGTGCTCGAAACCGGGAAGATGAAATTGACTTATGTGGCAGCGGATATGAATGCGTGCCTGTCCGAGGTTTGCCGTTTGTGGTCTCCGCGCTTTAACGAACGAAAGTTGGCCCTGTACTTCCTGGCGAATGAGAAGTTGAAGGAGTTTACATTCGATGTCCCAAAAGTCGAGCGGGTCGTGTCGAACCTGCTTGAGAATGCGTCCAAATTCACGCCTTCCGGCGGAACGGTTTGGCTGCATGCGGAGCCGTACATGTGGGACCGCCGCGTCGAGAGAAGGGCTGAAGTAGGAAACGATCGCCGCCGCCGAAGTGATTTGCAGCCGAACTCCGTGAAGGTCAGCGTTTCCGATACCGGTCCAGGAATTCCCGCGGAATATCACATTGAGGTATTTGACGATTTCTTCCGGCTGCGGCAAACGGGAAGTCCATCCGATGGAACAGGTTTAGGCCTAGCCACGGCTCGGAGATTGGTCAACACGATGGGCGGCAAGATATGGGTTGAGAGTGAACCGGGAGCAGGATGCAAGTTTTCATTCATCGTCCCGCTCACTCCGCTGAACGCCTCCAAAGGAAAAACGAATGAGTGAGACGCCTAACATTTTGCTGGTTGATGATGAACCTGGAATGCAGCGGTACATCCGCACGCTATTGGAAGTGGACAATTATAAAGTTGAAACTGCCAGCACCGGAGAAGAAGCGATCGAATTGGTGCAGAAAGGTTTGCGCCCCGATCTAGTATTGCTCGATTTGTTAATGCCTGGCATTGATGGTTTGCAAACTCTGGAAGAACTTCGAAAACTTCAACCCGGCCTAAAAGTCGTAATGCTTTCCTGCGTCAGCGATACACGCAAAGTGGTGCAGGCGATTCGGCTGGGCGCTCACGACTACCTGACAAAGCCCTTTCAGAAGGCGGAACTCAACCGGCTGATTGATCAGTGCCTGGAAACTAACCAGCAAAATTATCCCGGGGAAGTTGAGGAACTTGCGGAAGACGTCTTCTTTGTCGCGGCCAGTCCTGTCATGCGGAAACTGAGATCCCAGGCGGCATTGGTCGCGGTGGTGGATATTCCGGTGCTGATGCTCGGGGAAAGTGGGACTGGTAAGGAAGTTATGGCGCGGCTTATTCATAAGCTGTCGCCACGCGCCCATCGAACTTTTCTTAAAGTAAATTGCGCGGCCGTCCCAGCCGACCTTCTTGAAAGCGAACTTTTCGGTTATGAACCTGGAGCGTTCACGGGGGCGACTCACTCCAAACCAGGCAAGTTTGAGCTGTGCAATAAAGGAACAATTCTGCTGGACGAAATCGGAGAAATGCCGCCGGGCTTGCAGGCAAAATTGCTTCACGTGCTGCAAGACCAGCAGTTCTCCCGTCTCGGCGGCCGCTCGGTCATTAAGGTGGACGTGCGCATTCTCGCCGCAACCAACATCAATATTCCCGAGGCGCTGGCGAACAAACGGCTACGCGAAGATCTTTATTACCGGCTCAATGCGTTCACCTTGCAGATTCCTCCGCTGCGCGAACGCAAGGAAGAAATTCCAATTCTGCTGAAGCATTTTATGTCCCGCATGTCGGAACAGTACGCACGTGCGCCACTGCCGTTTACTCCGGAGTTGATGCAGGCTTGTCTCTCTTATTCCTGGCCGGGAAATCTCCGCGAGTTGAATAATTTCATCAAGCGGTATTTGGTTCTGGGAGATGAGAAGCTGGCGATTCATGAATTGCATCCTCATGGGAGTGACGCGGGCGCAAGCCAATCTGATCCCGCATTGCGGAATAGCGGGGACGCGCCCGGAGGGCTGAAATCATTATCCCGGACCGCAAAAGACGGAGCGGAAGCGGAAGCGATTGCGCGGGCTCTCGAAGAAACAAACTGGAATCGCAAGCAAGCAGCGGCGATGTTGCAGATCAGCTACAAAGCGTTGCTGTATAAAATCCGTCAATATGGCATTGCGCAAACTGCCACTACCCACCACAAACTTTCGGCCGGCGCCTAGAACCGCACCGGCCCTGCGATGAAGTGACGTTCCACTTTCAAAATCTAAATTGGGTTGCGTCACAGACTCAGATGTCCTCATCTGTCGTCGGAGCGTAGCTGCACAGCGCCGGTGAGCTGCGCTCACCCACCCAGAGGAGGGCGTCTGGGTCTACGTGAGCCTCTCGAAGTTCAGAGGTGGCGCGCGCGCTTAGATGCGGCTCGTCCCGTAATGCCAACGTAAAATTCTGTAACTCTCGAAGCGCGGAATATTTACGAATCTTCACCACTCTTTACGAATTCTGCTGACCCATCCCGATACACTCGCTGCCAAGTTCCTTAACAGCTCTTGCAACTGGTTTTTCTGAGCAAGGAACGACAGTAAAGAATCCGCCTATCAAATCCCAGGGAGGTCCATTCGTGCGTTTCCTGTATCGCATTCTCTTTTGTCTGTTGATTGGAGCCGTGACGGTGCTTTCATCGAGTTGCGGAAGCCGCAGCAACACACAGGTCCAGTTGCGGGCGCTTCAGGCCTCTCCCAACGAACCCACCACGATGAACGTTCTACTCGACAGCACGACGCTGTTCAGCAATCTGGCTCTGGGCGCGGCAAGTAATTACATGCCGGTGAGTTCCGGATCTCACACGCTGCAAGTTGAGCCCTCGAATTCAACCACCACCGCAATCAGCGAAACCATCACTCTGACTGCGGCAACGAATTACACCCTGATTGCGGCAAACTATGCTGCGAACCTTACTCCTATGTTGCTGACGGACGACACGACGGCTCCGAGTTCAGGAGATTTCAAGTTACGCATCGCGAATGCGGCTGTGGAAGCGGGTTCTGTGGACGTCTACATTCTGCCTGCCGGCTCGGCGGGACCGCCCACAGGGGGCGTCACACCCACCATCAGCGCTCTGGGGTTCACGGCAAGCTCTAATTACCAATCGCTTGGGGCCGGATCGTACGAGATCGTTGTTACACCCGCAGGATTTCCAGTGGTGCAGTACATCAATAGCGGATCATTGAATTTCGCGGCTGGGCAAAACCGTACGTTCGTCATCCTGCCGAACGCAAGCGGAGGACTTACGTCCATGACATTAGCTGATTTGAATTGAACTTGCGGTTGCGGAACTTAATCTATTGCACTATCAGGGTCACGGTGGTGGTTCGTGTTGCCGACCCTGATGTTGCGTCCACCGCAATCAGATAAGTTCCGGCCGGCGTACCCGTGGTTGTAGAAGTAGTTGAACTCGAACCGCACCCCGCCTGGAACAATACCAGCGCAAGAAATCCCGCGATAAGAACTCCCATCAGTGCACGTTTTTTTCGCGACATCTTCCCGCCGATACCGAGCCCGAGAAAAGCCATCCCTGAAATCGGCAACCAAGTGGCGTAGAGAGGCCCGTTTCCGTGCCACAAGGATCCAGTGGTAGTTACGCGAGGCGTAGTCGTTATAGTGAGGACGCTGGTCTGCGCACTCCCGACAAGGCTGGGGATCGGATTGGTGGTCCACGAGGTATTGGAACCAGTAGGCAAGCCCGAAGCTGCTGAAAGCGAAATGCTATCGGGAAAATTACTAAACGTGCCCGTGACCTGAAATGTGAAGTTCGCCGGCACTCCGGCGGGAACTGTTATCGAGGAGGGAGTTCCGGGCTCAACGACGATATTGAAATCCTGGACGGGCGCGGTGCTGCTGGCGGTCTGGGTCTGAGTTCCGGGCGCGGTAACGGAAATGCTGTTTGATATGGCGCCGGGAGCGGTTAATGGCGTGGCCGGCGCCGTCGGAGTCAGATTCACGGTTACGGTTATGGATGCTCCAGAATTCAGAGTCCCAATACTGCACGTCACACTCGAACTCACAGCTGTGCCGCAACTGCCCTGGCTTGTGGAGATTGAATTAAACGTAGCTCCCGATGAAGGAAGTGAATCGGTAACGATGATATTGCTTGTGGGATCTCCGCTATTGACGACCGTATAGGTGAAGGCGATCTGGTTGCCGACGCCAAAAGTCGCGGGAGGCACCGGCGCTGTGGCGGTTACCACCAAATTGCCGATTGGACCAAGCTTGCTTACGAATGCATCGGGGTTCGCACCATTCAAGGAGCCTTGGAAAGCGGAGACTACGGGAAAATTACCCGAAGCGGTTTCGCCACTCACATACGTAGAACTCTGCGAGTCCAAGGCGATGCTGGTTCCAATGTCAGTACCATTACCGCCGAGGTATGAGGAGTAACCGGGACATCTTATTGGAGGGCTAGCTCCGGGATTGGAACTGCAAACGGTAGAGGTATCAATTCGCGCCACGAATGCATCTTCGCCTCCACCCGAAACCGCCTGCACCGCACTGCCTGATAGGACCGCCGATGGAAAGTCTGTTGAACTTGTCCAACCAGTAATCAGCGCGCCGCCGACATTATCAGTCGCGATAGCCGTTCCTGTGTCTGCCAAAGTACCACCGAGATAGGTGAAATAAAGATACGGAACGTTTGTGCCCGAGGTGCTGTTGGACGCCAAGCTGCCGAACTTGGCAATAAAAGCGTCGGGAGCCGTGCCGTTTGAAGGGCATGGGGGAAGTGGATAAGTGGTTGTCGTAGGAGGCGGTGTGTCCAAGCAACTAGCGAAAGGTATCGGATTACCGGATCCTGTCGGCAGAACGATATTCGTAGACGTTGTCGAACCGGTGATGTAGGCGCTCAGGCCGGTATCCACAGCAATTCCGTATCCGATGTCGTCTCCGTTGCCACCGAAATAAGTCAAGTATGTAAGCGACAGTTGCGAACCGCATGCGGACCCTGATGGCGCGCTGAATTTCGCGACCCAGGCATCAAAGCCCCCCAGGTTTGTACCCTGAAACGCATTTAAGGTCGGCATGTCAGCAAAATTCGTGCCTCCCGTGAGATAGGCGTTGCAACTGCTATCTACGGCAATGCCGCCGCCCATGGCGACTCCCGTTGTCGGCGTGCTGCCACCGATATAGGTCGAATACAGCAAGCCTCCGGGCCCAGTGATAGTCGGGTCCAGTTTTGTGAAGAAGTACTGATTGGCGGCTTTCGGCGTGGTCTGCAACGCCGCTGGGGTCGTCGGGAAAGCAGGAGATGTCGTGGTTCCGGTCACATATTCTTTGCCAAGATTGTCAATGGCGAGGCCGGTCGCGATGTCGGTCCCACTACCGGAAAGATAGGTCGAATAAAGTAAACCAGCCCCACCGGCAGCGAGTTCGCTGACAAAAACGTGGGTTCCCGCGGCAGACGCCATGGGTTGGTATGAGCTAACCAAGGTTGGGAAATTGGCAGAGTTTGTCGTACCCGCGATGTGGACATTGAAATTCTGATCTACCGCGATTCCTGCGACGACATCGGCGCCACTACCTCCCAGATATGTAGCGAAGTCTACAGCCGTGCCTGCGGCGTTCAACCTGACGACGAATACGTCGCTGTTCGTGAGGCCGGTCGGGCAAGGAGAAGGACTCACCGGGCTGGTGGGGTTCGAAGGCGGCGTATCGAGACATTTTTGAAATCCAGAACCTGCGCTTACTCCTGGAAAGTCAACGGATGTGGTTGCCCCGGCAACGTAGATTCTGAATGCCGAGTCCACAGCAATCGCCGGACATCCGGGAGTGAACTGAGCGGTAGCTATACCCAACTGAGCCTGCTCAATGGCGGAGCAACTTTCGCTGCCGGTTCCGCCAAGATACGTGGAATAAGTCAAGACTGGATCGATGATCAATGCGTTGGTGCGATCATAGGCTCCGATGTCGAAGGCAACCGCATTATTTCCCTGCAACACAAATTTTCCTGCGACCGCATGGTCCTCATTGTTTCCGACCTTCTGATATACGCGAGGTGCTTGCAATTGAACATCGCCGGAACCGGTGGCGATGTCGAGGTCACCGGCCGCCGTGAGCTTGAGCTGGTCCGTGCCTTGCAATCGAAGCGCGATCTGCTTTGGATCGGCTCCCGGGGCAACTACAAAATCGTATTCCAGCTTTCCCTGGCTTCCGTAATAAACAAGGTCCACACCCGGATAAACATTGCGATAGCGCACGCGCGCGAATTGAGGAATATTGCGATGCCAGCGGGGCGGATCGTTTCCAGCAAAATAGTTGCTCTTGCCTGGGAGTTGGTCCTGCGAATAAATAGTTGGAGCGCTATTCGCATGATCGAGAGACATGCGGACTATCGAACTCTGTTTCCCCGAGCCGCGAAATGCCAGCACTGCTTCATTACCAGTTAAGTAGAGTCCGTATCCGCTGCCGCGAGCCAGAAATTTCACCTGCGAATCGGCCTGGCCTTGATTCTGCTCGAAACTCAAAGGAAGATGGCCATAAACGGCGGAGATTTGCACCGAATCCGCTGCGGTATGTTGGGTCAGTGTCCGCCGTGCTCGACCAGCGTCCAGCCGAATGAAGCCGGTTGCACCCATAAGCAGCGCTGTCAGAATTATTAAGACGCGCGGGGTCCCAAACCCCGCACTGCGGGAATTCAAATTCAAGAGCTCCTCCGAGTTTTCGACCTAATGGAGAGGAAGAAGGAAATAATGTGCAAGATACCCCGGCTTCGCGTAGAGAAGCGGAAATGCGTCCGCTGTCACCTGTAGTGAAAGTAAGTAACTACTTAAACATCTGACGGATACCATGTCAAGATGAGGCCTTAGTGATTTAGCCGAATTGTGAGATGCAGGCAAGGTGGGCCCGAGATGCCGTCCTTGCAGGAATGGCCTCTTGCGCAAAAAGGGAAGACCGTATTCAGCCGGTCTCCCAAAACAAGAGACAAAAAACTATGTCAATCCGCGATTGCTTTCGGCAGCATCAGTATGTATTAGTAGCTCCGGATTAATACGAGCCGCCTATGCCATTAACTTAGGGATTTCCCAGCATTTTCCGCTTGCATTGGGCGTGCGAGTGGTTGAGTCTGGCATGGGCCTTTTCGCAGCGGAGAGGCCGGCGGCCACGGGGCTATTGAGGCAATCGAGATGTTACAGGAACAACAATCGAGCCCGCATCAATCGCAGGAAAGACGCACGATGCGCCGATTCTATATGCGCCTGCCCGCCTCGGTGAAGTTTCCCGCCGAAACTGACTCCCTCGAAATAATGACGGAGACGCAGAACGTCAGCGCCCGCGGAATCTTTTTCTACCTCGACCAGCCAGTAACTCAGGGCAGCTTGATCGAAGTAACGATGACCTTCCCGCCAAACATTACCTTAACCGACGCAGTGCGGGTACGGTTCGTTGCGCGAATCGTGCGGATCGAGCAACCTCTGCCGGTTTCGCGCATTGGCGTGGCGGCAGTGATTGAGGAATACGAATTTCTCCGGTCGAATCCGGACGCGGATTCCTCCGCAGCCCTCGACAACTAGTCTCCCTTAGGCCTCTCGGCGTGATCCGGCGGGGCTACGAGTCCGGCTGATTGTGATTGCCGGATGTTATGGCCCGACTGGAATGCCGGGCCATCTGAATGCGAAGTCGCAATTACTTCTTCGTGGCTTTGCCTTCCCAGAAGGGCAGCCAGGTGGCTCCGCCGTCTGATGAAACTTCGTATTTTGATGTGTAAGACGAGGGTGAGATCATCTTTATCGTAAAACGCGATTGGATCGTCATCCCGCCGTAGTTATTCTCGCCGATCCAGGTCAAAGTGTCTCCGTTGAGTGTTCCTGTCATGGCTGCGTGACGGCCGCTGCTATCAAATCGGTCTTCTCTATAAGTCTTTTTGTCAGCGTCGTACCCTAAGATGGACAGGGATGTGCCGGCACCCCCCATTTCGGGCGGCATGGAGAAATCGGAATGGCTGACGAGGAAGAAATCGCCCTTCATCCAACCGCTTTTAACCGTATCGCTGAATTTCCCGCCCGGTCCCCACGGCCCAGGCGAAATGGTTGCTTCGCTGGTCCATGTGCCCGCGAAAAAATCGAGCTTTTTCAACTCGGGGGCGGGTGAAGGCGGAGTCATCTGAGCGCTGGCAGCAATGGCCAGAAATGTAAAAATGAAGCCGAAAAAAATGGACGAGATTCGTTTCATGTGCGTTCTCCTTCGAGTTATGGCGTGTGGAGGAATATTGCCGCTTAGAGGCGCTCGGGGATAGTGAGGATCGTCACGCTGGTGTTGTGACAATTGTCAGAAACACTGAGTTGATTGGATGCAGGGATCGCGGTTCGATCAGGGGATTGGGATTCTTCCTCCCACTCTTCGCAAAAGCGGCGAAGAATGGGGAATTCCGCCGCCAGTCACGGCCTTGGCTTTAAATCTTTCATTTCGCGTTTCAGTCGTCTGTATCTGATCGCCAGGCTGCAAAGATAGCTGCCGTGAATGATCCAGGTCGCGGCGTATGCGGCATAGAGATAATTCATCGGAATCTTGGCTCCTCGAGCATGGCTTCGAGGGAATGAGTTTCCTCTACCTCGCGTTTGAAAATCTCCAAGCGGTAGCGAAGCCAGAAAACCAGCCAACCGAAGCAGAGGAATGCCGCCCAGCTGATCATCCACACACGCAACATGCTGGGATCAATCGAGCCTCCTCCGCCGACGACGGGCTGCGGATGCTGAGTGCGAAAAAACCAGATGGAGAAATACACCAGCGGCATATCCAGCGCGCCAAAGACCGCTAGGGCTGCGGCTAGAACGGGCGTTTGGCCGCCCGTCGAAAAGCGGCGCAGAATTAAATAGCTCGCATAGATCAGCCACAGCACGAGGGTCGAGGTCAGACGCCAGTCCCAGGTCCACCAGATCCCCCAAACCGGACGCGCCCAAAGCGGTCCCGTTACAAGCACCACGGTACAGAAAACTAGGCCTACCTCGGCGGCAGCGACGGCAACGGCGTCGGCTTTCGGGTTGCGGCGAATCAGGTAAACGATGGACGCGCCAAAATTCGTGAAGAAGAAGACGAACATCGTCCATCCCGAAGGCACGTGGTAGTAAATGATGCGATAGACATCTCCCTGCATCTGATCGGTCGGGGCGATGAACATCGCTTCATAAAAAGCGTAGCCCAGCAATGCAGCGGTCAGGATCGCGAGGATCGGAAAAGCTTTTTTCATTCGGCGTCCAGCACAGTTTCAAATAACAGCAAGCAGGCGACAGTAAACACTACGTCGTATGTTAGCAGCAATACGATCCAAAACTTCGCGGAGTCTTGCCCGGTCAAAATTGTATTCGTGGCCTGGACCATCGCCACCAGCGCTGGAATCGAAAATGGAAAAAGCAAGATGGGGAGCATGATTTCGCGGCTGCGCGTGTGCAGAGACATCGCCGCGAAAAATGTTCCATTCACCACCAGCGCCCAGGATCCGAGGATGGCAACAGGTATCAACTGCCACGCTGGTCCGAGAGGCCGCAGGTTGTAAAAGACAGTGAACAATGGCGTCATCAGCGCCTGGATAATACTTACAAAAATAAAATTGCCGAAAGCCTTGGCCAGAAACAATGGGTTCGCAGGCGCCGGGGAAACCCGGTAGGCATCGAGAACTGCATTTCTCATCTCCCGCGCCCAGGTTTGGTTCAGGGCAACCACGGCAGCAAAAAGAAATGCCACCCAAATTAGGCCGCCCGCGATGTGCCGTGACTCTTCGGCAGTGGGATCGAAAGAAAAACTGAAGATGACAACCACGAGCAGGGCGAAGAACAACATGGAATTGATGGCATCTTTCGAACGCCATTCCAGGCGAAGGTCCTTCGCCAGAGTCGCCGCGGTAATTGCCCAGAACGAGCTCATCGCGGCGCCCCTTCAATGATCTGCCGCTCCCGAGTACGGCTTACGATTTTTCCCGCACCCATTAGGACGAACTCATCGGCTATGCCATCCAGCAACGCTGCCTGATGGGTCACGAGAAACAGCGTTTTGCCCGCGTCTCGAATTGTGCCGAGCAGATTCACCATTTCGCTCGCGGAACAAGCGTCAACGTTGGAAAAAGGCTCATCCAGTAACAGTATGCCCGGGTCGTGCAGAAGCGCCCTGGCGAGGGACATCCTCTGCCGCATTCCTTGCGAATACTGGCCGACGGGACGCGCGAGTGAAGGGTCGAGATGAACCTTGCGAATAGCGTCTGCACAACGGTGATTACCTTCAATTCCGTACAACCTGCCAAAGTACCGCAGATTTTCCATCGCGGAAAGTTCGTCATAGAGCAGCGAGGGATGCGCCATGTAACCTATTTGCCTGCGCACCGAACTCAAATCATGAGTACCGAATAGCGAGATAGTGCCCCGCGTCGGGCGCGCTAGGCCTGCGAAAGTTCGCAATAGCGTCGTCTTCCCGGCCCCATTATCGCCAAGGATGACGTACAGGTTGCCGGGCGAAAACTCCGCGCTTATTCCGCGAAGCGCAGCAAACCGTCCAAATTGCTTAACGAGGCCGCTGATGACAATGACAGAAGAACCGTTTGTCGGCTGGGAATGGGTCACGGAGATTTACGAAGGATACCCGACTCTACAAATCGCACCAACATTGTTCAATTTCGACGGGATTAAATCTCAGACGGCGCGCATGGATCCCACACGGGAAAGCCCTCTGGAATCGGTGCTTGTTTTCCGCTTAAAGGCTTGCTTTGCTGGGGGGAACCTCCATGTTCCAAGAATGTGCTTGACAAAGGCTACGAATCCATCATAAAAGTGTCACCGGCTCGAAAAACCCAACTCATCGTACTCGTTTACGTAAACGTTAACGATACTTTCGTTCGCCCCATTATTGGAGACGAACACCGGAGGCATTAAATGGAATATCAGAGTGTAACCTCGCTGCGTGGCAGATCTATATATGTGGTTGGCTTGCTGCTGCTTCTTTTGGGTTTCTCTTCTCTGGCGTTCGGCCAGGAAGCAACCATAGTCGGAACCGTTACAGATCCGTCGGGTTCAGTTATCCCGAACGTGACGGTTACCGCGGTCCAGACTGCCACCGGCGACGTGCGCACAACTACCTCAAATGACGCTGGGCAGTACACATTGCCCGGTCTTCAGATTGGCCCTTACAGCGTGAAAGCCGACGCGCCGGGCTTCGCGGGGGCACAAAAGACCGGGGTCGTGCTGAATGTGGGTGACCGCGCCCGCATAGACTTTGACATGAAAGTCGGCACGACGCAGGAAAGCATCACAGTTGAGGCTACTGCAGTAAAAGTACAAACCGATTCCGGTGAGATCAGCGACATGATCACCGGCCAGCAAATTAGTCAGCTGGCAGTGAACGGACGCAGTGTAGCCGAGCTTGAAGGTATGACCACCGGTGCTACAAGCGTTCAGGCAGGGTTCCAAGTACCCACCTCTGCCGGCGGAGACTTCAACGTGAGCTTTAACGGCCAGCGTATGGCCCACAATCTGTGGTTGGTTGACGGTGGCGAAGCTGCGGATCGCGGGGGTGGCGGCGGGGCCGACGTTCTCCCATCCATGGACGCAATAGCCGAATTCAGAACACTGACTTCGAACTACAGTGCCGAGTACGGGTTATCTTCAGCGGGCACGATGTCTATGGTTATCAAGTCAGGAACGAAGCAGCTTCATGCGTCAGCCTTCTATTACGGACGCAACGACGCGCTGGACGCGCGCAATTACTTCAATCCGGCACCAAACAAGGTTGCCGAATTGCGCTTCAATGATTGGGGTTTCAACGTGGGAGGCCCGGTGTCGCTTCATCCGAGCCAGTCAACTCCGAAAACATTTTTCTTTTACAACATGGAGTGGCGCCGGTATGTTGCCGGCGGTCTCTTCAACGTAAAAGTGCCTCAGGCGAGCATGTATCCTGATGCCGCCGGCGACGTGGTGCTGCCGAGCGTTCTCCCCAACGGCAACCCGCTTAACGTGGTGGTTCCAGCCAATATTGCTCAACTTGCTCCGGGCTGCGCCGGGCTGGTCCCCGGAGCGCTTTTTCCGGGCAATACCATTCCCGCTTGCGCGGTAAATCCTAATTCTGCCGCTCTGCTGTCGGCGGGACTCTTTCCCAAGCCGACCAGCGGCTTTAACTTCATCGGCGGAGCCAATCAACCTACCTCTGGAAAAGAAGAAATTGTCCGTATTGACCACACGTTTACGGATAAATTTTCTATCTTCGGCCACTGGATTGACGATCAGGCAACGCAAACTTACGGGACGACGCAGTGGAGCGGAGATAACGACCCGAGCGTCGGCGATACTTTCGGCAATCCCTCTTTCAGCGGGGTCGTGCATGCAACTTACATCATCAGTCCCAATCTGTTGAATGAGACCGCCTTCGCCTATGACGGAAACCGTATCCACATTTTACCGCTTGGCGTTTATAAACAACCGTCGGGATTCACCGAGGGTTCGAACCGAATTTTCACTGGGACGAATGTGGATAATCGAATTCCTGACATCAACCTGTCGCAAGCAATGGGCATCAACTACACGGCAAACTGGACTCCGTGGAACAACACGGCGGATGATTATCAGGTCCGCGATGACGTTTCCTGGACGAAAGGCTCGCACCAATTCCGGCTTGGCGCTGGTTGGGCGATCTACAAGAAAGTCCAAGACTACTTTGCGGAAACTCAAGGCGGATTTACCTTCGATGGTTCGGCCACTTCTCCCGCAGGATGCTCGTCCTCCAGTACTGTAAGCTGCGGCTTTGATTACGCAGACTTCATTCTCGGGGATGCGCAGCACTATGCAGAGAATGGTTACAAGGGTACAGGCTATTGGAATGCCATTTCCCCGGATGCCTACATTCAAGATAACTGGCGTGCCACGAAACGCTTAACCGTTAACCTGGGTCTTCGGTGGGATGGAATTCCGCATACCTACGAGGCCAACGGTAATCAAACTAACTTCTACCCTAACCTCTACAACCCGGCGAATGCGCCGGCGTGGGCCAAGAATCCCGATGGCAGCACCAACTACAGCCAGATCTCATCCAGCAGTCCGGGATTGGGAACGAGTCCGGTCGCGTCTCTGCAAGGCTATCAGTTCTACCTGAACGGGATGGGCTTTTCAGGCAAAAATGGTGTTCCTAAGGGCCTGGCGAAGGACTCATGGATGAACTTCGGGCCGCGTCTGGGTTTTGCTTATGATCTGACCGGCAGCGGCAAGACTGTGATCCGTGGAGGCTACGGCCTGATGTATGAACGCATCCAGGGCAATGATATGTACAACGGTGCTACCAACCCTCCATTTGGTTACAGCCTTGGAGCCACGAACGTACTTTTCTCCAATCCTCATAACACTCAGACTGGCTCGACGATAACTGTTCCCATCGTGCCAACCGGAGTGGTGGGCATCAATCAGAACTATCCTACGCCGCGAACCTCGCAGTACAGCGCGGGTGTTCAGCAACAACTTGGAGGCAACGCGGTTTTGTCGGTTTCTTATGTCGGTAGCCTCGATAGGCATCAGAGCTACTGGCAGGAAATCAATTTGCCAGCTCAGGGTTCGCTGGCCTGCTTGCAGGCCTCGGCGAATTGTACCGGCGCACAGCCAGCCTTCAACGGTGTGGTTCCCTACCAGGGCTACACCTCCATCAAACAAGCGTTTAATGGCGCCAACTCGCATTACAACTCGCTGCAGATGGAACTGCGTGGCCAAGTCTCGCACGACCTTCAACTGCAGGTCGGCTACACTTACTCCAAAGCGGTTGATGCCACCACGGGGAGCAGCGGCAATGGCTTTGACTTAGACTCTGTTACTAACCCGTACGCAGGGTGGAGATACGACGTCGGGCCGTCTCCATTTGACCGTACGCATGTACTGTTTGTGAACTTCGTTTACCAGATCCCGTTCCTGCGGAACAGTTCCAGCCGCTTCATGAAATCGGCTGTAGGCGGATGGTCACTGTCCGGCATTGTTACGATCCAATCGGGTATCCCCTATAACCTTGGCATAAATGGGAATAACGTCGCCAGCATTTTCCCCGGCGGCGATGTGAGCAACCGGCCGAATCTGATTGGGACTGTTACCTATCCTAAGACTCCGGTCCTCAACCCAGCGGGTCAGGTAACGGGTATACAGTGGGTCAACCCCGCTGCATTTACCACTCCCGGTGCCGGAACCTGGGGTAATCTGACGTTCGATTCACTACGTGGCCCGGGTAGCGACAATTGGAATCTCTCGCTGTTTAAGAGCTTCCTGATAAGCGAATCACGCGGCTCGCGGTTTGAGTTTCGTGTCGACGCCTTCAACGCCTGGAACCACACGCAACTGGGTGGTGCCGGACAGAATGGCGGATTCAGCAACAATTTCGGCTCGGGGAATTTCGGCCAGATAACTAGTGCTGCCGATGCTCGCGAATTCCAACTCGGAGCCAAGCTGATCTTCTAGTCAGTTTGCCCGACAATAGCCTCGCCCCGCTTACGAAACTGTGAGCGGGGTATCTTTTTGCCGCCAGTTTGCGGCTCTCGACGCCCGCGGCCCAACCTTCCAGATTGCTTACGCTCAGGCGGGTGGCTATTCTAAATTCTTACAGTATGAGAGATTCCCGGCCCTTATTATCGAATGCGCTGTGGGCTTGGATTCTGTTAGCCACTCTTTCTCAGGCACAGACTGCCACCCCAGCTGATGCGATTGTGCTTGAGCAACAAGGGAAACTGGCTAAAGCCGCGGAGGCGTGGCAAGGCATTACGCAGCAAAATCCTCGCGACGCTCGCGCTTTTGCCAGCCTGGGACTGGATCTCTCCAAACAGGGGAATTATCCGCAAGCGGCTGCCGCTTATAAAAAAGCCCTCGCGCTGAATCCTAAATTGCCGGGGGTTCGACTCAACCTGGGCTTGGCGGAATTCAAACAAGGGCACTTCCAGGCTGCGATTGGCCCACTCAGCGGCGCGCTGGCATCAGACCCGAAGAACTTGCAGGCTCACACCCTTCTGGGCCTCAGCTATTACGGCGCTCGCCGATTTGCCGAGGCGTCCAAGTACCTTGATGCCGCGGCGAAATCCGACCCCTCTAATATCGAGCTTCAGCAGGTGCTGGCGCAAAGCTGCCTGGCGGCGAAGAAATATTCCTGCGCTCTGGACGCGTTCCATAAGATTTTGGAACGTAGTCCAGATTCGCCCGGTGCGCATATCCTCGCGGGCGAGGCCCTGGACGGCTTGGGCAGAACGCCGGAGGCGATCGCTGAGTTTCAGATTGCTATAAAGGCCGCTCCCCGTGAACCGGACTTGCATTTTGGTCTCGGCTACCTGCACTGGAAATCCCATCAATATGATGATGCGAGGGGCGACTTCGAAAACGAACTATCCATTGATCCTAATAATCCCCAGGCGTTGGCTTATTTGGGCGATATTGAAATGAAGGAAAATAATTTCGACAAGGCGCTGACGCTTCTCAAAAAAGCGGAGGAGACAAGAAGCGACATTCGCATCGCCTACATTGATATGGGAGCGATCCTCACGGAGCAGAAACATTATTCCGAGGCGATAACCGCGTTGCAGCGCGCGGAAAAGTTGGACCCCGCGCAACCTGACGCACATTTCCGGCTGGGACGCTTGTATCAGGCCATGGGAAACAAAACGGCGTCTCAAAAGGAATTTGCAAGAGTACGTGAGCTGCATGAAAAAGCGGATGAGAGTGTAACTGCGAAAATGCCAGGTTCCCCGCCACCGGTAAAGCCCTGAAAGCACATCCGATTGTTTGCCCATACGATAAGAGTTTGCCGGAGTCCCCAATCTCGACGCGCCGTCCTTCTGGTGTCACGGGTGCAGCTGCGACGTTTCTCTTCGCGGGTACTTATCTCATTGTTATCGGTGGATTGATGTTCGTTTGGCAGGGAGCCGTTTCGATGACTATGGGCTCTTCGCTGCTGAATGGATTGGAACTCGCGGGCCCGTATATGTTCCTGCTGATGGGCGCAGTCGGTGTAGCAATCGGATTCGGGCTTTTTAAACTAAACAATTGGGCCCGGCGGGCGGCGATTGTTGCTGCTTTGCTCGGAATAGTGATGTTAATTCCTAGTGTTTCAGCTGCGGCAGTGGATTTTCGTCCCGCATTGCTTTGGAGTGGACTGGGAGTGGTGGTCAGGGTCGTGATTGTCTGGTACCTGTATCAGACTCCCGTGAATGAGGCATTTGAAAAGAAGCCGAGCCGAACCTGATAAGTTTTTACTCGCAAGAAAACATTCGAGCAGCGCCCGAACTGATGGACGAGGGCGTCCGTCTCTACATTGAACCGATGGGTGTCGTTGGTTCGCGATTCCCCACCCTTTGACTGATCTCGAACTTTACTTTTCCTGCGCGGGCATCCACAACAATGTGATCTCCGCGCAGGACCTCGCCGTCGAGAATCTTCATCCCTAGCGGATTCTGAATTCAGGCGATCTTCAAATTCTCCGCGATATTTTGCTCCCGCGAGCATCGCGCCCAAGTCGAGCGCAACAACCCGCTCGCTTTTCAGGGCGTCGGGTACATCTCCTGAAATGATGCGTTGGGCCAGACCTTCGACGATCGCCGTGTGTATTGTGCTTCCATATCAATCACTTACATGCACTACGAAGCACTTTAGATAGCTCGTTTCGGGCACTGTTGGCAAGATGGGATGGTCCCTGGCCTGTCCCCGGTTTTCCACGATACGAATAGTTCTGTGGACATCCTGGGAGGCTTGGGTAATAACTTCCAGGAAATCTGCGCGGCCAACGTGATGTGAACACGAGCAGGAAATTAGAATTCCCCCGGGACGCAACATTTTCAGGGCGCGAAGATTCAGTTCTTTATATCCGCGCAACGCGGTATCGAGTGTTCGCTTGCTCTTAGCGAACGCAGGAGGGTCCAGAACGATGGTGTCGTACTTTCTTCCACTGGTTGAATAATCTTTGAGCAGGTCGAAGGCGTTGGCCTCAATCCATTCGATCTCACGACTATTGAGTGCGGCGTTGCGGTCGGCCTGCTCCAGCGCGGGGCGGGAACTGTCCACACCCGTGACGCGGGAGCAATGCGCAGCCAAGTGCAAGGCAAACCCTCCCTGATAGCAGAAAACATCGAGCGCCTCGCCGCGTGCGTATCGCGCCGCCGCGGCATAATTTTCGCGCTGATCGAGGAATGCGCCGGTCTTTTGTCCTTCGAGGGCGTCGTAATGGAATCGAACGCCGTTCATCGAAATAACAGTGCCTGTTTTGTCTCCTTGAATCAGGCCGGAAGATTTGGCGGGAAGTTGTTCGAGTTCGAGAATGCGGGGCTCAACCCGCTCGGCAATCGCTGCCGGAGTCATCGAGTTAGTCAGCTCCGAAACGATTGTTTTGCGGGTTGATGCTGCGTCCATGGCCTGTGTCAGCATCTGGAAGGAAAGGATGTCGTTATAGCGGTCCACGATGAGCCCCGGCAGGAAGTCGCCTTCGCTGAATACAATTCTGTAGGCATCCGTGTCACGAACGATTCGTTCGCGGTACGCGATTGCTGCTCGTATGCGGTCTCGCAGCAGCTTGGCGAGGTCAGAAACGGGTTCTGAAGAGATCATCCGTATGGCGATTTGGGAGGCGCTGCTGTAGAGGGCCGTCCCCAGAAATTTGCCGCGCTCATCGGTGACGCGTGCAAGCGTTCCGGGAAGAACTCCATCGGCGGCAACAACGTCGGAGCGGTAAACCCAAACATGCCCTGCCTTGAGACGGGCAGCACCACGGCTGGAAATTTTGAGGGTGATAGAGTCCGCGATATTCAAATCGGGTCTTTGAGGCATCGCTGATGTTAAACCAATCTGCGTCTGCTGACCTGTGCATGCCGCGTATAATGTACGCTGATTTTTGGTGACAAGTTCTCTTATGAAAAGCGCGCGCTTGGGATTTCTCCATTATCTTCTGGCTGCATTCTTAACCGCAATTCCCTTATTTGCTCAGCAACACGCATATCCGTTTCAAAATCCGAATCTGGCGGTGGAAGATCGCATCAACAACATCCTGTCGCTGATGACCTTGGATGAAAAGATCAAGGCATTGAGCACGAATCCTGATGTGCCGAGGCTGGGTATTCATGGGTCGGGACACGTAGAAGGACTGCACGGATTGGCTCTTGGTGGTCCGGGCGGATGGGCAGGTAGGGGGCTACAGCCATTTCCTACAACGCAATTTCCGCAATCCGTCGGCCTCGGGGAGACTTGGGACCCCGCGTTGCTTCGTCAGGCTGCGGCTGTCGAAGGATACGAAGCGCGATACATTTTTCAAAGCAACAAATTTAAGGTTATGCGCAATGGCGAACTTCGCCCGCGCGGCGGCATCGTAATTCGCGCGCCTAATTCGGATTTGGCTCGCGATCCGCGCTGGGGACGCAGCGAAGAGTCGTATGGCGAAGATCCTTATCTTGCCGGGACGCTGGTCACCGCATTTGTTAAGGGACTGCAAGGCGACGATCCGAAGTACTGGCTCACGGCTTCCCTGCTGAAACATTTCCTCGCCAACAGCAACGAAAATGGACGCGGCGGATCTTCCTCCGACTTTGACGAACGGCTTTTGCGCGAATATTACGCTGTCCCATTCCGCATGGGCATTGTCAATGGCGGAGCACGCGCTTATATGACCGCATATAACGCATGGAACGGCATTCCCATGGCCGCCCAGCCCATTTTGCGGAATATCACTATGCATGAGTGGGGATTCAACGGAATCATCTGCACCGACGCCGGGGCGCTGACCAACATGGTGACGCAGCACAAATATTACCCTGACATTGCGCAGGCTACCGCCGGAGCTATTCATGCCGGAATCAACCAATTTCTCGACCGCTATCAGGACGGCCTTCACGATGCGATCAAACAAAAGTTGGTGAATGAATCTGAAATTGACGAAAACCTGCGAGGCGTTTACCGCGTCATGATTCATCTTGGGCTGCTGGATCCGCCCGAAATAGTTTCCTACAGCACCATCAAAGGCGACACCGAACCTTGGGATAACCAGCAGCACAAGGATCTGGTGCGGAAGGTAACGCAGGAATCCATCGTGCTTTTGAAGAACTCAGATCACTTTTTACCGCTGGATAAAGCAAAGCTGAAATCGGTCGCGGTAATTGGTCCTTACGCAAATCAGGTTTTGCTCGATTGGTACAGCGGTACCCCTCCATACGCGATCAGCCCGCTCGATGGCATCAAGAACAAATTAGGAAGCAGCGTGACCGTCAACTACGCGCCTACCAATGATAACGACGAAGCCGTAAACCTTGCGCGCACGGCGGATATTGCGATCGTTGTCGTGGGAAATCATCCGACATGCAATGCCGGATGGGCCAAGTGCCCGCTGCCGAGCGATGGCAAAGAGGCGATTGATCGAACGTCCATCACACTCGAACAAGAAGAACTGGTGAAGCAGGTTTACGCGGTGAATCCGCGCACGGTTGTGGTTCTTATTTCCAGTTTTCCCTTCGCGATTCAATGGACAAAAGATAATGTGCCGGCAATTGTTCACATGGCCCATGACAGCCAGGAAGAGGGAAACGCGCTGGCTGACGTTCTTTTTGGCGACTACAATCCCGGAGGCAGGCTCGTGGTCACGTGGCCGCAATCGCTGGATCAGCTTCCTCCGATGATGGATTACAACCTGCGCGATGGCAGAACGTACATGTATTTCAAAGGCGAGCCGCTGTATCCGTTCGGCTACGGTTTGAGTTATACGACGTTTGACTACTCGAATCTTAAGACGAGTTCGTCGAAACTTGCGGGCGCCGGAGAAGTCGCAATCTCGGTTGACGTTCGCAATTCCGGAAACATGGCGGGTGATGAAGTGGTTCAGTTGTACGTGAAGCACATCGGCTCGAAGGTTGACCGGCCGCTCGAAGAACTGAAAGGCTTTGAAAGAATCAACCTGCGCCCGAAGCAAATCAAGACAGTTCGCTTCATTCTGAAAAGTAGCGACATAGCGTATTGGGATGCGGACCAAGGCGGCTTCGTGACTGAGCCCGATCGGCTGGAAGTAAGAGTGGGCAGCTCGTCCGCTGACATTCGCTTGAAAACGCAGTTGGAGGTCACGCCATAAAAAGATTGGTTGCCCCCCAGGGATTCGAACCCCGATAGGCAGATCCAGAATCTGCTGTCCTACCATTGAACGAGGGGGCAACGAGGCACGGCAGGTTACTTTTCCGCAATCCTGATTTTATGGATAGCGTGGGTTGCGGTCAACAATCGCGCTCACTGAATGAATGTCCGCATTGAAATTATCCGGGATCCAAGCAAACTTCGTGCCACGTCCCCGGCGCATTGTTGAGCTCGTACAGGACATCTCCTCCATGATAAAAGCCTACCGCTTTCACTACATCAATTCTGTCCGCAGCCTGAATTTGGTCCTCGGAGATCGGATGATGGTATTTCCAGTCCTGCTTAAATTGTCGGAGTTTCTCGCTCGTGGCAATTCTCACATTGGTTCCGACTGGGTACTTTTCTTTGTAAATGTAAGTAGTCATGCTGCGCCTGCCACAGGCGTCTATTCTTTTTGTTTTACACGAACTACCGTAATTTTTGAAAACCCCTCTTCGAACGTCGGCGGCTTTTGTTTTGCAGCCATGCGGCGCATCACATCTTCCGAAACGATGCGCTCGCGCTTCCGGTTGCGTTCCAGGCACACTTCCAGGGGCACGTCGAAAAAGACTGCCTGGACTTCGTATCCATAATCCTGGGCGAGCTTGATCCAGCCGCGCCGGTCGTGAGAGGTGAGGTTGGTCGCGTCCACGTAGTTCAGGGGACGGCGGGCAATCAGTCGCGCTTTCAGCATGGAACGCAGGTTCGAAAACACTAAATCCTGAAATCGCTGCTCCGTGGGATCGTCAAATAGAAGCGCTCGCAATAAATCGCTGGAAAGCGGAGCGATGTTGTGGCGCTTGAACCACGAGCTTTTTCCGGATCCCGGCAGTCCAATCGCGAGGACTACAACGCCTTTCGGAACGCGAGGACTCGAAGCAGGTTGTACGGTCGCATCGTTCCCCGAAAGTGGTGCTCCACCCTCGATTGCGCTACCCGCCGGGGGTTCCGACAGAGGGGCCAGCGGTGCCCTGGGTGAATTTGACCGGGGCCCGCTGCGTCCGCGGCCGCCTCTTCCCCGCCGACGGCGGGGAGGTCGGGAGGCAATATTAGGATCCCGCGGTCGCGCAGTGCTCGGCTGTTGATTCGAATCCCCCGTCTCTCCCGCCTGGGCTTCTCGTGAGGCCGCTTCCATAGGAGGCGGTGTCGTTGCGCGAGAGGGCAGTCTCTCCGGGCCGTGAGCGTCTTCTCGATTGTCTTGCGGGGGTTGCTTCGACGATGCCGGTGCCTCGCCGTCAAAATAAGCGGGTTGTAAGGGAGCCTGCTCAGGCTGCGCCTTATCGTCCTGGGGTGATTTCTTGCGGCGCGTAATGCGCTCGCGCATCCATTTACGCATGTCTGGCTTGTAACATATTCACGTATCTGTGGGCAATTGGCATCGGGCTTGAGGTACCAAGACGGACAGCTTAGGACAATACAATGACACTGCTAAAGTCCTCTTACCAGGACATACAACAGATTTGTCGCTCTACGGGTCGAAAAAAACGGGCCTGGCAGAAGAACATCATTCTTCTCAAGCCCGGCGCTACTGCGGCTAGTTCAGGCTATTCTTTCTCACCTGTCGTTGGATTCAAGAACAGCACGGTATTGCTTCGGACCGCGTCGAACTTGAACATTTGAGCGATAGAGCTGTGAAATATTTACTGGCGTTCTCCGGGCGAGATTGATACTTTAGCCCATGCTCTGAGCAAACGTTTTCTTGATGGATTCCGGTGGCCCGACGCGCGGCTTAGACGCATAAGCACAAAGACTTTATGACTCGTCACAGCAAAGGTAAGCCTGAACGACACGAAGGCTCCATCCACGGAAGTTAGTGACACGGAGAGACATCATGCTGCGGTGGCGGATCGCGATACTGGTTAGCGCGGCTATTGCCATCAGCTACCTCGATCGGCAGACTTTGCCGGTCGCGATAAAAGCGATCGGTCGAGACATCCCGCTCACCAACCAGCAGTTTTCCTATCTGCAATCGGCTTTTTTGTTTTCTTATGCGTTTATGTACGCGGGAGGCGGCAAATTAGTTGACGCGTTGGGCACGCGGCGCGGTTTTACTTTGATCATGTTGTTTTGGTCTCTGGCCTGCTTCAGCCACGGGTTTGCTGCGAGCTTTGCTATGTTAATGGTCAGCCGATTTCTGCTCGGGATGGGCGAAGGCGGCGGATTCCCCGCAGCGACGCGCGTTGTGGCCGAATGGTTTCCCATTCACGAGAGTGCCACCGCTATGGGTATTATCAACGCCGGCACCGCTGTGGGCGCAGTGGCGGCTCCGCCATTGATTGCCATCATTTTGATCTATGCGAATTGGCGATGGATATTTTTCCTGACCGCGGCCATCGGCCTGCTTTGGACTCTATGGTGGAGAATGGCATACTTTTCGCCGGAGAAACATCCAAAGCTCAGCGTTGCAGAACGCGTGACTCTACAATCTGTCATGCAGAGCGACTTTACGGAGCGGAAACTTCCATGGCCGAGATTGCTTCTTGTTCGCGAGGCGTGGGGATTGATCATTGCAAAGTTTCTGAGCGATGCAGCATGGTATTTCTATCTTTTCTGGTTGCCAAAATATCTTTACGATGCGCGCGGATTTGATATCAAGAGTGTAGGCAGGCTGGCCTGGATTCCATATGCAGCAGCCGGTATCGGCTGCCTCATCGGCGGAAGGTTCTCCAGCTATCTGGTTCAGCGGAATTTTTCTCTGGGCGCCGCCAGAAAAATTGCGCTCGCAGCAAGTGCCGTGTTGATGCCATTCATCTTATTTGTTCCATACGTGAGAATTTCATGGGCCCTCGCCATTTTCAGCCTGGCATATTTCGGACAGCAATCCTGGTCAACGCTGGTGATGGTTCTTCCGGCGGATTTATTTCCCCGAAGCGTCGTCGGCGCAGTAGCAGGTCTGGTTGGCTTTGGCGGGGCCATGGGCGGCATTGTTTTTGGGCAATTGGTAGGCTACTTGCTCGACCACGGATTCGGTTATGGCATCGTATTCACGTTGGCCGGGACGTTCCATATTATTGGTCTGCTGGTAATTCTCATCACGATTCCGGTGGTTGGACCTCTGCTCATCCCACCGAGACTGCTCCCTGAGGAAGCGATTTGAAGATTAAGGAGATCCGCACGCGAGTCGTCGAGTGGCGTGGGAAGACCGCCCCCTTGCCTCAGCATTTTTGCACGAACCCGATGGATCTGCTGGCGCTTCCGCAGTCATCCATGCGGACGTTTACCTTTCACGGCTGGCTCATAGTGGAGATCTTTACCGACGAGGGCCACGTGGGCATAGGCAATGCGGCACTTGCGCCACAGGTGACGAAACAAGTGATTGATTCTTACCTGAAGCCACTCCTGATCGGAACTGACCCGTGGGATAGCGAATTTCTGTGGCAGCACATGTATCGAAAGACGATGGCGTTCGGCCGTAAAGGCATTGGCATGGCCGCAATCAGCGCCTTGGATATTGCCCTCTGGGACATTCTCGGCAAATCGGCGAAGCAGCCGGTTTATCGGTTGCTGGGGGGAAGGACCAAAGCTCGGATTCCCGTCTATGCCAGCCGGCTTTACAGCGTGGAGCTTGATGAACTAGCGTCGGAAGCGAAACGCTACAAAGATGAAGGATTCAAGGCCATGAAGCTGCGCTTCGGCTGGGGACCAGTTGATGGCGCCTCCGGCATGCAGCGCAACCTTAATCTTGTTCGCACCGTGCGCGAAGCTGTGGGTGACGATATTGACGTGATGGCCGACGCCTACATGGGATGGACCCTTGACTATGCAAAGCGGATGCTACCGCTGCTCGAGCCATTTCATTTGCGTTGGCTGGAGGAACCGGTCGTTCCCGACGACATCCACGGATACGCTGAATTGAAATCCTATGCAAGAGTTCCCATCGCGGGCGGCGAACACGAGTTCACCCTGTACGGCTTCCGCGACTTACTGGAAGCACGAGCGCTCGACTACATCCAGTTCGACACCAATCGCGTCGGCGGCATTACTCAGGCGCGTAAGATCGCCGCTCTCGCGGAGGCGCACTCTGTTCCCGTGATTCCCCACGCGGGCCAGATGCACAACTATCACGTAGTGATGGCGAGCTTAAATTCGCCCATGGCCGAATACTTCCCGGTCGTTGACGTTGAGGTTGGCAATGAGCTGTTCTGGTACATCTTCAACGGCGAGCCTAAGGCGAAAGACGGATTCATTGAGCTGGATGAAAATATCTCCGGTCTTGGAATAAGCATCAATGAGAAAGCGCTGGAGAGCTTTGATGTCACCGGTTAAATCTCTGCATAATTTCACCCATGACGCGACTCATTCAAATTAAGAAGGGCAATAGCCGCCGGGTTGCGCTGGTCGAAGAACCGCACCTGCGTCTATTGCGCGGGTGTGATTCGATCTATGCGCTTGCACAGGCGGCTATTGCCGCAAACACGACGATCTCCGATGCTGCCCGGCAAAGAGTTACCGGAGACCGGCTTGATTATGATCCAATCTACGCGACTGAGTCGGAGTGGCAAATCCTTCCTCCGATTGATCATCCTGAGGATCCAGCTCGCTGCATGATTTCGGGAACTGGCCTCACACACTTGGGTAGCGCGAAGGATCGCCAGAGCATGCACGCTGCAGTCACCGAGGAACTCACCGACAGCATGAAGATGTTTCGCTGGGGAGTCGAGGGAGGCCGCCCTGCTCCAGGATCAATTGGGACATCACCGGAGTGGTTCTATAAAGGCACCGGCACAATCCTACGCGCCTATAACGAACCACTCGATATTCCCTCGCATGCGGAAGACGGAGGGGAAGAAGGAGAGATCGCAGGCGTCTATCTGATCGGTTCCGACGGCCAGCCGCACCGCATAGGAATGGCCGCCGGCAACGAATTCTCAGATCACCGGTTCGAGAAGCGTAACTATCTCAATCTCGCCGGCTCGAAACTTCGTACCTGCGCGCTGGGGCCAGAACTGGTGACTGATTCGCGATTCCAGTCTGTGCCAGGTGAAGTTTCGATTCAACGCGCTGGTGTCGTACTGTGGTCGAAAGCGATTCGCACCGGGGAAGCTGAAATGTGCCACAGCTTGCAAAATATCGAACATCACCATTTTAAATTTGAAGCTCTCAGACGACCCGGAGATGTGCATGTCCATTTCATGGGGGCCGACTGCCTGAGCTTCGGCGAGGGTATCGAACTCGCCGACGGAGACGTAGTGAAAATAAAGTTCGAAGGCTTCGGCCGTGCTTTGAGCAATCCGGTGAAAGTAACCAAAGCGAGCCCAAGTCTGATTAGCGTCATTCCGATGGGGTAAAGGAAAATATGGCAAATCCGCGCGTCGCAATCTTAGGTCTCGGAATCATGGGCTCCGGCATGGCGGGCCGTGTGCTGGCTGCAAACTTCCCTTTAACCGTCTACAACCGAAATCCTGAAAAGGCGAAACGATTTGCGGATGCGGGCGCATTTGTCGCAGATTCGCCCCGCGAAGCCGCAGCACGATCCGAAATCGTGATCAGCATGGTCGCGGACGACACTTCGTCCCGGGCAATATGGTTTGGCCCCGAAGGCGCCCTCGCGGGCGCAACCAAGAATGCGGTGCTCATTGAGTCGAGCACCCTCACCGTTGATTGGGTGAAGGAACTAGCAACAGCTGCGGCGGAGCGGGGATGTGAACTGTTGGATGCCCCGGTCACAGGTACGAAGCCGCACGCGGCATCCGGCGAGCTTATTTTTTTGGTCGGCGGATCGGCCAAAGCACTGGCCGTGGCCAAGCCAATATTGTCTGTGATGAGCCGCGACATTCTCCATCTCGGACCAACCGGAAGTGGCGCGGTCATGAAGCTGATCAATAATTTTTTGGCTGGAGTGCAAGCAGCCTCCTTTGCCGAGGCCGTTGCCTTCATCAATGCTAGCGGCCTTAATCGTGACACCGCGATCTCCGTGCTCACTAATGGCGCTCCCGGCAGCCCGTTAGTAAAGACAATAGCGGTGCGGGCAAGTGCAGGTGACTTCATGCCAAACTTCACGCTCCGTCTGATGGCTAAAGATATTGGATATGCTCTCGAAGAAGGAAACCGTTATGGAGTCAGGTTGCAAACTGCGGCGTCGGCTCTCGCAGTATTGAAACAGGCGGTCGCAATGGGTTACGGGGAGAAAGATTTTTCTGCCGTAATTAAAGCTATTTCTGAAAGTCATCCATAACGCGTACCGCCTCACGCGCGGATCACCCGGCGAAACTTCAACAAGGTCTTCGTCATTCGAGAATTCGTTCTTCCTGCTTCTCGTCGAATACTGGGTCCAATGGATTGTACTTTGCGTCGGTGGCATAGGATAATTCTCAACGCTAACCAATTATTGTTTTAGACAGTCTAAGTTCTATTTAACTTCGAGAGGAGACACTTATGAAGAAGAGTATGGTTCTGATTGGCGTCACGCTGGTTCTCATCGCCTGCACTGTTGCTTTCGCGCAGGATAAGAGCAAGCGCCCTAGCCCGCCCGCTAACGCCCAATGCAAATTCTCAGACGGCAAGACCGTCACTATTGACTACTCCAGCCCTCGGATGAAGGGCCGCAAGATTTACGGCACCGAACAGGAAGGCGCGCTTGTGCCCTATGGAAAAGTGGACCGGACCGGAGCGAACGAGGCCACGACGTTTGTGACGACCTCAGAAGTAACTGTGGGCGGCAAAGATGTGCCCGCCGGCGATTACACTATTTTCACTGTTCCGAACCAGGACAAGTGGACATTGATCGTCAACAAAAAGACGGGAGAATGGGGAATTCCATACAAGTGGGAAGGCGATGAGTTATTGCGCACAGATATGGCGGTTTCAAAACCGTCATCCCTGGTTGAGAACTTCACGATCTCCCTTCCGTCCACGGGCGATACATGCGCTTTGCATGTCACTTGGGACGATAACGATGCCTCGGTAGATATCACAGAAAAGAAATAGCGGATAAACGCGGGGGCAGATGTTTCTCATCCGCCCCTCGTCCGCCTTGGAACGCAGGCTACGCTTCCGATGGGCCGAGCTACCGCTCGCCTGCCCGGACGAGGGCGTCCGGGCCTACGTGTCTCGTTATGACGGCGGCGCCGGTTTCCATCGGAGAACCGGCTTTCTAGCTGCGGCGGTTTCGTCGAGGCGGGATACGCGCGTGGTGTATGGCGCTTGCAGCACCATGTTCGGGTCCTCTTCGATTTCTTCTGCGATCGAGCGCATCGCTTCTACGAACAGATCCAATTCTTCCCGCGACTCACTTTCGGTGGGTTCGATCATCAGCGCGCCCGGAACGATCAAAGGAAAGGCCGTGGTGTAGGGATGGAAGCCGTAATCAATCAGACGCTTCGCGATGTCCATGGTGCGAACGCCCTTCTTTGCCTGGAGCTTGTCGCTGAAAACAACTTCATGCATTGTGGGAGTCTTGTAGGGCAGGTCGTATGCGCCATCGAGGCCCTTGCGAATATAGTTGGCGTTTAAGACGGCATCTTCAGTAGTTTGCCGCAAGCCATCCGGTCCATTCGCCATGATGTAGGCGAGGGCGCGAACGAACATTCCGAAATTTCCGTAGAATGCGCGAACCCGTCCGACCGAATCTGGCCGATTGTAGTCGAAGCCCAGGGCACCATCAGATTTTGTGATGACTACCGGTGTGGGAAGAAATGGTTCAAGTATTTTCTTTACTGCGACCGGTCCCGAGCCAGGGCCGCCGCCGCCGTGAGGCGTTGAAAAAGTCTTGTGCAAATTGAGATGCATTACGTCCACGCCGAAGTCGCCGGGACGCACTTTGCCGACGAGCGCATTCATGTTGGCGCCGTCCATGTAGAGCAAACCACCCTTGGCATGCATCATGTCGGCGATCTTATGAATCTCCTGCTCGAAGATTCCCAAAGTGTTGGGATTGGTGAGCATGAGCGCGGCAACGTCTTCGCTCATTTGCGCCGACAGCGCTTCAACATCCACCATGCCATTTGCGTTTGACTTAAGATTCTCGACCGCGTAGCCAACGAGGGCAGCGGTTGCTGGATTCGTGCCGTGCGCAGAATCTGGAATTAATATTTTTTTGCGAGGCGAGCCCTTCGATTGATGGTACGCACGCACCATGAGCAGGCCGGTGAGTTCGCCGTGAGCTCCCGCGGCGGGCTGGAGAGTAATGGCGTCCATCCCGGTGATGTCGTTCAGGCAATCTGCCAGCGTTTTCAGGATGAGCAGCGCGCCCTGAGAAATCTTCTCCGGCTGGTAAGGATGGGCATTCGCAAGCCCTTCCATCCGCGCCACGACTTCATTCACGCGCGGGTTGTACTTCATCGTGCAAGACCCGAGCGGATACATGCCGAGATCAATTGCGTAATTCCAGGTCGAAAGGCGAGTGAAGTGGCGGATGATCTCGATCTCGCTGACTTCCGGAAGATTCCCTAAATCTTTTCTTTCCGCTGAGCCTAATATCTGCGATGTATTAACTTCTGGAACGTCGAGTGGAGGAAGCTTCCAGGCTGCCTTGCCGGGAGACGATTTTTCAAAAATGAGTCCCTCGTTTTGACTGGTGTGGCGAGTGGCTTTTCGGGTGGAGCGTTTCAACGGGCCACCTCTTCTACTTCGGGCGCGATCTCCCGTTCGTTTTCCGCCACTAGACCGACCACCGTGTCTATGGCGGCGCGTGGCGTCATCTCGGTGCAACACCATAAACTCGCATTGTCCAATTCCGGGAAGAATTTCTTGAGGGGAAGTCCGCCTACAATCTTATGTTTCAGAGCAAGGTTGTTTATCTCGTAAGGATCTTCGGACGATTGCACCACGAACTCGTTGAAACGGGGCGCTTCGTCGAATAACACCGTCGCATGTTTGCCAAATTGTTCGGCTGCATAGGCTGTCTTCGCAAGGTTCTGTTTCGCCAATTCACGAAGACCTACTTTTCCGTATACGGTCATGAAGATGTTCGCCATGAGCGCGATCAGTGCCTGATTGGTACAGATGTTCGAAGTCGCCTTCTCGCGGCGAATGTGTTGTTCGCGAGTGGCCAGGGTTAGAACGAATCCGCGCTTTCCGTTCTTGTCGGTGGTTTGGCCGACGAGGCGCCCTGGCATCTGGCGGACATATTGCTCTCTTGTGGCGATCACCCCGCAGTAAGGGCCGCCATATCCCAGCGGGACGCCGAAGGATTGCGCTTCCATGGCAATGATGTCGGCTTGGCGCGGAGGCTCAACGATGCCCAGCGAGATTGCTTCCGCAATGGAAACGACGAGCATAGCGCCATGCTTGTGAGCGATATCGGCGATGGCCGCAACATCTTCAATGGTTCCAAAAAAGTTTGGCGATTGGATGAGGACGCATGCGGTTCCAGGAGAGATGGACTTCTCCAGCGCGATCAAATCAACGCGCCCGGTGTCTGCGAATGCGACATTGGAAAGCGGCATACCCTGATGGAATGCGTAGGTCGTCAAAACCTCGCGGTATTCGGGATGTACGCTGCGGGACACGACTACGGAGCGGCGCCCGGTCAGACGCACCGCCATCATTACAGCTTCCGCAGCTGCGGTCGAGCCGTCATACATGGACGCGTTCGCCACTTCCATGCCGGTGAGTTCGCAGATCATGGTCTGAAACTCAAAGATTGACTGAAGGGTCCCCTGCGAAACTTCGGCTTGATAGGGCGTGTAAGCCGTCAAGAACTCTCCACGAGAGATGAGCGAATCAATGATCACGGGACGATAGTGGTAGTACGCACCGGCGCCTAAAAAAGTGGTGTAGCCGTCGCCATTCTCGCGAGAGCGCTCGCGAAACCAATCCACGATTTCGGATTCCGCCATTTGCCGCGGAACTTTAAGATCACGTTTGAGGCGGTATTCAGCGGGGATAGGCGAAAACAGATCGTCAATAGATCGAGCGCCAATCGCTTCGAGCATGGCTTTGCGGTCGGCGGGGGATTTAGGCAAATAGCGCATGGATATTAGATGTATGTTTGGACAAATTTGATTGTGAAGCTAAAGCATGAATCAATTTTGAGCCCAGAAAAAACCTACACTGCGGATCAAATGCATAGGTTCTTCGCTTCGCTCAGGATAACAACTTTAATTTAGAGCGTAGCTCGCCGACGTTAGCTTTCTTCCGCCACAAACTTCTCATAATCCGCCGCCGATAACAGCGAGATCAGTTCTGCCGCATCTTTTAGCGTGATCTTTATTAACCACGCGCTGTGAGCGTCCTTATTAATGTTCTCGGGGGCAGTAGCCAGATCCGCGTTCACTTCTGTAACTGTGCCAGAGGCTGGAGAGTATAAATCGGAGACTGCTTTTACCGATTCGACCGAGCCAAACGTCTTGCCCTTCGTGACTTCGGTCCCCACTTTGGGCAGCTCGACAAAAACAATATCGCCCAATGATTCCTGCGCATGACTGGTGATGCCGATGGTTGCGGTCGTGCCATTAGCTTTGATCCACTCATGCTCTTTGGTGTACTTGAAGTCGCCCGGATAAGACATTCTTGCCTGCTCCTTGGTGCTCGAAAAAATTGTCTTTACGAAACGCTTTTCTTTGGACGTTTATAAAAAGGCGTCGGCACTACTTTTGCGGCGACGGGCTGGTTGCGAATCTCGACTTTCAAACTCGATCCGAGTTCAGCGAATTCCGGAGGAACATAAGCCAAAGCGATATTCTTTTTCAAAAATGGGGCAAAAGATCCACTAGTAACGTATCCAACCTCTTTCCCGCCATCGTCGAGGACCCTGTATCCATCCCGAGCTATCCCGCGCTCCGTCATCTCCAAGCCTACCAATGTCCGGGTAAGTCCCCTGTCCTTCGCGTGTAGTAGTGCGGATCGCCCGATGAAATCCGGCTTGTCCATCTTACAGAAACGATCAAGACCGGCTTCACAGACGTTTATGGTATCGGAAATCTCGTGACCGTAGAGCGGCAGTTTTCCTTCGAGCCGTAAGGTATTGCGAGCTCCCAGCCCGCACGGCACAATGCCAAATTCCTTGCCTACCTCCAGCAATGTATTCCAGACCGAGGTGCTTGTCGGCTCATCCGATGGGACGTAGATTTCGAATCCGTCTTCGGCTGTATAACCTGTTCGGGCAATAAGGATGTCCCCGAGATAGCGGCGCGAGGACTTTTCGAAGCATAGAATGTTTCCCCGAGTAAACCAATAGGACTTTACGGAGGAAAGATCCGTCCCTGGAGTAATTTTTTGCAACAAGTTCACGGCCTTCGGCCCTTGAATCGCAATCTGGGTGAAGTCGTCGGAAAGATTTTCGACCTTGCAGTTGAATCCGGCACAATTGTCTCGCACCCAGCTGAAATCCTTTTCACGAGTGCCGGCATTGATCACGAGCATGTAGTCATTTTCGCCAAGGCGATGAACAACGACATCGTCCACGAACGTGCCCTGCGGGTAGAGCAGCGCCGAATATTGCGCTTGTCCGATGGCAAGTTTCGAAGCGTCATTCATGGAAATATGCTGCACCGCGGCGAGTGAATCGGGGCCAGAAATCCGGATATCCCCCATGTGGCTCACATCGAAGATGCCCACGCCAGTTCGAACCGCATTGTGCTCGGCGATAATTCCTCCCGCCGAAGGATATTCGACCGGCATATCCCATCTATTGAACTCCACCATCTTCGCACCCACCTTGCGATGAGCGGCGTTCAGCGCGGTCTTGCGAATTGTGGTAGAGATAGCTTCAACGGCAGACAACGGATCCCCTAGATGCGAGCGGAGTTTGGGCCGGAACGTTTACCCTAACACGCAATAAGTTGCGGGTTCAACCGGTTGGAAAGCTTGGTAGTGGGTCAAGTTCCGAAACCCATCAACCACAAAGGACACGAAGGTGCACGAAGGAACCATCGAAATTGGACTTCATGACACTTCGTGGTTGATGGTTTTCCTGCTGCCGCAACAAACTGGGCCATTACCGAAAGCGTTGCATAACATTATTTAAGATAGCTCTACCAAAAATTGGTCTATGTGCTCCCGCTTATCGGTTACCATAAATGGATATGAAAGCAACGGCTAAGGCCTTGGCAATCCTTCTGTTTTTTTCTGCTTTTTCGGCATGGTCGCAGGATTTGGCTACGGAGCTTCGTCCGCCCAAGGGCGCGAAAGTTGCCATCGTTGTTTTTGAGGATTTGCAGTGTCCGCTGTGCCGCCAGACCGCGCCTCTACTCAAGCAGGCGGGAAAAACTTACAAAATTCCAGTGGTCCGCCATGATTTCCCGTTGCCCATGCACAACTGGTCATTCGAGGCCACGGTAACCGCGCATTATTTCGATGCACGATCACGGGCCCTGGGGCTTGAATATCGCGACTATATTTTCGAGCACCAGCCAGAAATCACTCCACAAAATTTGCGCTCGTTTTCTGATAAATTCGCCGCCGACCACAAAATGGCATTGCCCTTCGTGATCGATCCGCAGGGAAAGTTGGCAGCCGAAGTTCGGGCGGAACGCGATGAAGGAACCAGGATCGGCCTTCACCAGACCCCGACGATTTATGTAGTGAGCAGCAAACCCGGTGGAAGGCCCTATGTCGAAGTAACGGACCGAAGCCAGTTGTATCAGATGATTGACGCCATGGAGCAGGACTGAAGCCGCCCCCGCTGCTGCCCCACGAACTTCATCCTCGCTCGAACGCGTACTTTTTCTCGATCTCGGATAAGGCCGCCTGCATCTCGGCTTCGAACTTTTCTTTCTGGGCCATTAATGCCGCGTTCGCCGATGCCGATTCTCCTTGCAGGGTAATCAATCCATCTTCTTTGAGCTTCGCCGCAAGGGCCAGGAGATGCCCGGCAGTTGATTCCACGTACAAAGCTTCAGTTGGATCGGCAAGCCACACGGGCGTTGGCGAGATCAAGGTTTGCCAATAGACTTTTCTCAGCAGCAAGCGGGTAATGTCCTCATCTGTTGTTTTTCCGAAGATCCACTTCTTATTCTTGAAATCATAAAAGCGGCTGGAAAAGTGGACTGGCACCAACTTCCCTGATTTCACGAACTCAACCTGCCTGCGATCTACTTGCTTGCGCAATGCATTGATCACGGGAGCTTCGACGTCTTTGGCCTCGAGCGACGGCAATGTTTCACGGACTGTTGCAGAAAGATTCACGGCAACAGGCGCATGCAATCCGCCAGAATTCTCCAAGCGGATATCTCCGTGCAACACCCAGAAATCCGCGCCGGAGGTGGACTTGTGGAAAGGCCAGTCAAGCTGAAATGAAAGGGGGAGGCCAGTCAAGGTCGGGTAGATTTTCGTTGCTTGTTGTCCGGGAATTTCAGGCATATTTAAGATGTCTGCTCCTTTGGGGAATTAGGAATGATAGCTCAGATTATCGCCGCAGAAAGACGATCCGGTCTTTCCAATCCCAGTTCTTGGATGTTTTGATGAGTCCGGCAGCGCCTGGATCAGCCCGATATTTGACGGCAAAATAGTTTTTCGTCAACGAAAATCACGCCGCCGTGGAATCGTTCTTCTTCCGGCCAACTTTTCAAGAGCTGGGGGATTGCGCAATGATCGAGACCACCGTTATGAATCAGTAAAATGTTGTAGGCAGCTGAACCTGTAAGCCGAATTCTGTCCGCGGGATTGCTCTCGCGGGACGGTCATTCCTCTGGGCCGCGCATTACTGCGAGGCTCAAGCGACCTACCCGGAGGTTGTGACGCGCCGAGCCGGTGCGTGCGCGGGCGAAGTTTTCACTCCGACCGCAGGTCCCTCCCTATTTGGTCTTGCTCCGTGTGGGGTTTGCCATGCCTGCCGCATTACTGCGACAGCGGTGCGCTCTTACCGCACCTTTTCACCCTTACCCCGGCCTTGCGGACGAGGCGGTATATTTTCTGTGGCACTCGCCGTCGAATGGACTTAAATCCACCCTCCCGGACGTTATCCGGCACACTGCTCTGCGGAGTTCGGACTTTCCTCCCTCCTCACGTGACGTGAAGAGAGCGACCGTCCGGTCCAGCTGCCAACGGCTCATTATATGACAGTATTTATGACAGTATTAATATCCGCACCCACCGAAGTTGCGTTTTGACAAATGCCCGGTTGGAAATCAAACTATGTGTCACGCGCTGACTTCCCGGTCAGCATCCGATTGATAATGCGCTTCCGAATGGAGAATTTAATGTATTCAGGCGTAGTCCGCCAGCTCCTAACATATTCGTTTGCAATTGCCGTAATCTCGGCCTTCGCAGCAGCGCAAGCCGACGCTGTGAACGATGGCGGCCATGCCAGGCCGCAAAAGCTCCTAAGCCGCCATTATGTTGGCGGAACAAAACTCTCCTACCTCATGAAAGCTACAAATCAGGACCGGCATGGCACGCTGCGCTACGAAATTCAAGCAGATGGCGTTGTAAAAAAGAATGCGGATGGGAAATTCGTCGAGGAATTCGGATGGTCGAATTTAGTAGTGGACGGCAAGCCGAAGACACTTTCGGATGGGAGCGCGAATTTCAGGCAAAGCTTGTCGCTCGAACCTGGATACATGCTGACGGTTCCAAATCTCAGCCAGGTGGACTCCATTCTTGTCGGTCCGATTACCGATCTGCTGACGTTTTATGCGGACATGATTGTAGCTGTGGGTCAGGGTAACCTCAGCCGCCCGGGAGATCATTTTTATTTCAAGCACGTCGCGCCGAATTCCTGGGCGGATGGTAACTATGCGCTGATCGGCGAAGACTCGATTGACTTCGACGTAACCCTGGACTCGATTGACACGGCGAATAAAACTGCGATGTTGACGGTACGGCATGTTCCTCCGCCGCAGCCGGAAGTGAAACTTCCCGCGTCATGGATGCAGACGCCAGTCGCGGATACTCCGAATAATTGGGTTGAGTTGACAAGGAATTTTAGTTCGAAGTCTGCCGCTGACAAATATGCTGCTTCGGTCGGGAAAGAAACTTTCGAAGTACAGATAAAAGTAGATTTGGCAGCCGGACGGATTATCTCAGGAAGCCTCGATAATCCTTTAGAGGTCTTGGAGCGCGATTGCACCGACGAGACGGCTACTACTTGCGGCGATCCGATCCGCTATAAAATTCATCGCCACGTCGAGATTCAGTGAGTTGACGAAGTGGTCCGAAGGGTTAAACCTGAAGCCCCTTTCGCCCCATGAACTCTTCGGGCCATGTCCCCGCTTCGCAGGGTGGGCGAAGAATGGAGCACCCAGGGGAGGTGATTCAATAAAGCCGCCCCTGTTTGCGACGACAAAACGACAATGCAATAGTCATTAGTTCTAGATGTCCCTCTCCGCTATTATTCGGTTATGCAGACTCTTCGGGATGAAACTGCCTTCGACTGGATTCGTAGCGGCCGCAATGAATTGAAGGATTCTAAGGGTGCCGGAGGGGCCGGGAATTTTGTTTCCCATCTAATGCCACCAGTATTTGAGGCATACGCAAAAATCCTCCACCGAATTGAGGCGCATTACGAAAATATCGATAATCCCCTTTCACCGCAGGAAATTTCGATTCTTAAAATCCCGCCCTGTGAACAACTGAGAGCACTTGTCGAAAGCCGAAGAGATGGCGCAGAGGGAACAAGAATCAAATGGTTAGAAGTCGCTGAGGCACTTGATGTCCCCTTTAGCCATGAGATAAACCATACTTGGTATGGCACGAAATTACAGGAGGGGTGTTGGTCGCGATTTCTGTACGGTCCAAGCGAGGGATGGCTTAGCGAGGAGGAATGCGGTGCGCTGATCTCGATTCTGAATCCGTTTATGACGAGTCCCGAGTGTTTTTTTCGCTTCTCCGAGTGGCCGTTTTTCAACACGGGTAAAGCCCGACTCTTTTATGGCCCTATAGACGGCCTTAGTGATCTCCGCAAGACGAGTGGATTCAAAATCAGCCCAGAATACTGGTGGCCACCAAATCAAACCTGGTGCGTGTGTTCTGATTACGACCTAAAGTTCACAGTGGTGGGTGGATCAAGAAAGCTGATTGCGGGCCTGTTGTTGAGCCAAGTCGTAGAATGCTTAGAAGTAATGGAATCGACGCGTATTGATTCCTTAGTGCCGATGCCCTGAAATCAACCGCTACAGATAACTGTCGCGCGTAGTACGTTACCCTTCGCAAAGTGCGCGAAGGATGAGCCACCCTGGTGTGGCGATATCGGCGGGATCAAACTCTCCCTGCTTCCGCTCTGCTCCCCGCAGACGCCCTGTTAGACTGAACATTGTCGAAGCGCATACGTAACATCAGGTAGCGCCGCCGCTCTATGAACATCGCAGAAGCCATCCGTGTCGCCCTGCAATCGTTGTGGGCAAACAAGTTGCGTTCGGTGCTAACCCTTCTCGGCGTGGTGATTAGCATTGCCTCAGTCATTGCCGTAGTTACATTTGTAAGTGGAATTAACGCCTACGTCGCTGAGAAGATTTTCCGGCTTGGCGCCGATGTTTTCATTATCAGCAAAGTCAGTCCCGTAGTTACTAACATTGATCAATTTCTCGAAGGCCAGAAACGCAAAGACCTCACAATGGAGGACTATGAGGCGGTGCGCGACTCTTGCCGCCACTGCACCATGGTTGGGGCCTCCGCAACGAGCTTCACTGGAAAAGTAAAATACGGACAGCAATCAGTAAACGATTCATGGGTACGAGGACTGACGCCATCCATGCCGCAGATTCTGGATCTTGATCTTGGTTCGGGGCGGATGTTGAATTCGAATGATGAGGACAATCGCTCGAACGTCGCCGTCGTCGGCACGGATATCGTTGACAGTCTTTTCCCCGGCACCGATCCGCTTGGGAAAGAAATTCGCATAGACGGGCAAGTCTATACGATAGTCGGCGTGGGTACGAAACAGGGGAAGACGATGGGTCAAAGCCTCGACAACTATGCTTTGATTCCGATCTCGACTTACCTGAAGCAATACGGCGAGCACACTTCGATACGCATCTCCGGCAAAGCGAATGGCATTGGTACGCAGTTGGAAACTGCGCTCGATGAGGCGCGCTCTATTGTGCGGGCCCGCCGCCACGATCCGCCGGGGAAGCCGGACAGTTTCGCCGCGGAAACTAACGCCAGTTTTCTCAGTATTTGGTCTGACCTTAGTGGAACATTTCTTCTTGCCATGATAGGAATAGCCGCCATTTCGTTGATCGTTGGCGGCATCGTAATCATGAATATCATGCTGGTATCTGTCACGGAGAGAACTCGCGAGATCGGAATTTGCAAAGCTCTAGGTGCGCGCCGGAAAGACGTGCTGATGCAATTTCTAATTGAATCAGTCGCTTTGGCTTTCATGGGGGGTGTTTTGGGAGTATTACTCGGAATTAGTTTCGCCAAGTTAGTGACCACACTGATTGGGATGCCTTCAGAGATTAAGCTGTGGGCGGTTGGCGCGGGATTGCTGGTATCCGCGAGCGTAGGCGTATTTTTTGGAGTGTATCCGGCAAAGCGAGCGGCAACTCTTGATCCGATAGCGGCGTTGAGATTCGAACTGTGACATTGAGCAATTGGGTAATTTGGTAATTGAGTAATTGAAAACAATGGCGACTAATCTTAGTGGTTGACTTTCAATTACCCAATTACGAAATTACCCACTTTTTATGATGCGTAAAGGTGATTACGGCGAAATTGTTCGCATGGCTCTGAACACGATTCGGAGTAATAAGCTGCGCTCGGGACTAACCGTATTAGGAATTGTTATTGGTGTGGCGGTGGTGATCGGGATTTCTTCGATCGTCAGCGGCTTGAACGAAAGCGTAGAGGCATCCATCACCAGCATCGGCTCAAACCTGATTTTCGCGTACCATATTCAGCCATTCAGCTTCAGCCGGCCTACAGCCGAAATGCGCGCCCGAAAGGGATTGACGCCTGACGATGCGGAAGCCATGAAGCAATTGCCATATGTGCAGGCTGTTACCGTCGGAGTGCGCTACGAAGATCAGAATTTCGGAACGGGTAGATACGTAGTGAAGTACGGCGGCCGAAAAGTCAAGAACACGATTCTAGAGGGTGATACGCCGGATTGGAAAAATGTCTATGACCTGGGATTGACTGCCGGGCGATGGTTCACCGACATTGACAACGAGCGCCACATGAATGTCATCGTTTTGGGAGCGGATACCGCGAAAGAACTGTTTCCGGACGGAGGAGCGCTCGGTAAAGACATAAATATTGAAGGACAGATGTTCACAGTGATCGGAGTCGCGGAGCCACGAAAGGCGGCCTTTGGCGGCGGGAAAAATCCTGACGACAACTTGATACTTTTCCCGCTTACGACTTTTCGGAAGCTGCATCCCGAGCTAAAGTACTTTTGGATCAGCGCGAAAGCAACTTCGCATGACGATATGCCGAAGGCGATTGACGAAATGCGCGAACTGCTACGGCGCCGCCGCAAAGTGCCCCCAGAAAAGGAAGATAACTTTGCGGTGTTTACTCAAGACGCTTTGTCGGACGTGTGGAAGCAAATTTCCGGTGGCATTTTCGTTTTTATGTTTGCCGTTTCGAGTGTGGGGCTGATCGTGGGTGGAGTGGGCGTGATGAATATCATGCTGGTCTCGGTGACGGAGCGAACCCGCGAGATCGGTGTCCGCAAAGCGATTGGGGCCAGGAAGCAAGATATTCTTATGCAATTCACGCTTGAGGCCATTACTCTGACTGCACTTGGCGGGGTGATCGGCATTTTGCTGGGTGCGGGAGTGACGTGGCTGATTCCCGTTATTTGGAAGTCATTGCCGGCGCAGATGTCGGTATTTTGGGCCACCTTCGCGTTGATTTCCGCAGCTGCGGAAGGTTTATTGTTTGGAATTTATCCGGCATGGAAAGCGGCTAATCTGGATCCCATCGAATCGCTTCGCTACGAATAGTCTCTTCTGAATGATTCACAACATAGTGAAGGTCGTCGAAATCGTCGCGACAATCGGCGCAATTTCCGGAATCACTTATAACCTGCTTTGCCTGTGGAGTGCGGTGAGTTTTCTTCGAGCGGGAAAAGTGGCGGGCGAGGGCGTCCGTCCCAGACCACCTGTTTCGATTTTGAAACCTCTCAAAGGCACTGACCCTGGGATGTACGAGAGTTTCCGTAGCCATTGTTTGCAGGGTTATCCCGAATACGAAATTATTTTCGGAGTAAGCGATCGGAACGATGCGGCAGTCGCGGTGGTTGAACGGCTCAAAGCGGAGTTTCCGCAGCAGCAGATAATCCTGATGGTTTGCGATCTGCAACTGGGGGCCAACGTCAAGGTCAGTAACCTCGCGCAAATGGTTGCCGCGGCTAGACACCAATATTTGGTGGTGAGCGATAGCGATATTCGGGTCGGGCCGCATTATCTGAGCCGGGTTGTCGCGCCGCTTCTTGAGGCCGAGGTTGGGTTAGTCACATGCCTTTACCGGGGAGTAGACGCAGGGAATCTTGGGTCGCGATTGGAATCAATCGGAATCAGCACCGACTTCGCGCCCGGCGTGTTGTCCGCTCGAACCGTGGAGCACGGAATTCACTTTGGATTGGGATCTACGCTGGCGTTTCGACGCGCTGACCTTGCTGTAATTGGGGGATTCGAATCGTTCGCCGACTACCTCGCCGATGACTACGAATTAGGGAAGCGCATCTCGGAACTGGGATTGCAGGTCGTACTATCTAACGAAGTGGTTGAAACATTCCTGCCTCGGTACACCCTTTCAGACTTTTTACGGCATCAATTGCGCTGGTCTCGAACTGTGCGCGGCACACGATATTGGGGTTTCGCCAGCTTAATTTTTACTTTCGCATTGCCGTGGGCGATCCTGGCGGTGTTGCTTTCGGAAGGCCAACCTTGGGCGTGGAGATTGGCCTTTCTTGCATTGTGTCTTCGGCTGGCGGTAGCGATGGTGGTTGGAACTCGCGTTTTGGAAGATAAGAATTGTTTGCGTTCGGCGTGGTTAATTCCGCTACGCGACATTCTCGCGGTATTTGTTTGGGCCGCAAGTCTAGTGGGAAATACCATCGCGTGGCGAGGAGATCGCTTTCGCCTAAAAGACGGCAAGTTGGTAAAGCTGAGTCGTGAGAGGGCATAGCAACTGGGCGGGATTTCAATCTTAAATTCCAGATATTCAAACTGAATCGTGGCCCAATGAGGCTCTGTCTTGGGGAACGATTCTGCCGTTCTTCATAAAGCGATACTTTTCTCCTCGCCAATAAAAATTTCTTCCCATAAAGCTGCACGCCCACATCAGCCATCCTTGCAGGTCCCTCAGAGGGTAAAGCCATGAAAAGTAAAGAGAGCGGTGGTCGCGGATCAGTCCCCACCCGACAGCGATGCACTGGATGAAACGGTTGAGGAACGCGGCGCATAAAAGAAGTCCTCCGAGAAGAGGACACCCCAAGGTAGTCGCCGCGATCATTCCTAAAATGCCGAAGGGCATTGCGTACGTCAGGCCGGTGCCCACGTGCCCAAGGGGCCGCGAGTAGCGCGTACTCTTCATCCAGCGCAACTGGTCGCCTAAAGTGCTAATCAATGAACGGGGCGTAAGGACGTGCTCAATGAAGTAGTGAGAGAAGATCACTTTGTATCCGGCCAGCCACATTTTATTTCCCAAGACGTAGTCGTCGGAGTAGTAATCGGCCGTTGCAGCGATTCCACCAATCCTCTCAAGTGCGTCTCTTCGCAGCGCCACCGCCGGGCCAAGCGCGAAGCGAATGCCTTCCACCATGTTGGCGACGACGACGCCGGATGGCATTTCGACCGACATGCCCAGCGCTTCCAGAAGAGACCAGAAATCGCCCGCTGACACTCCTTTGTACAAACAGGTGACCAGGCCGATCGCAGGATCGAGCAGAGGGGGGACGATATTCCGCAAAAAATCATGTCCGACCTTTACGTCGCTGTCGCTGATAACAACAAAATCATTTGACGCTGCGGGAATCATTTTACCCAGCGAAAAAACCTTGGCATTGGGCCATTCTGGCGGACCCGACACGATAATGCGGCTCGGTATTGCTGGATACCGTCGAGCAACTCTCTCAGCTACCTGTAGCGCGGGATTTTGGGCGTCACGCGCGCCAATAATGATCTCGAATGCGGGATAATCCTGTTGGAAAAAACTTTCGAGATTTTCTTCGAGCCGGAGCTCCATCCCATGGACAGGCTTGAAAATGGTGACAGGCGGCAACGGCGATTGGAGGCCCAGCACACGCTTGCGGGCGGATTTCGCTTCCTGATGAAAACGAAATGCTCCAACCAGAACCATGAATAAATAAATAGTCGAGCTGGCGGTTCCGAGGATCGCAATATACAGCAGCCCTCGCCACAACAATCCTTCCGCACTCACGGTTCTAACTCGTGGTTAGTAAAAATGGACTTGCCGCCGCTGCGAGCCAGTAAATACCAGCGTGCGCCATGAAGCTCTTTGGGATTTTCCTTGTCAGTCCAAAAGAATACGGTGTGTGCTCCGGCCCACTGCGCCGCGAACGTCGCCTCGGTTTCAAACACTTGTGGCGCATCCGGAAATTTCGACCCATACCAGAGATTTCCGCTGGGCTCGCCTAGCATGAGAATGGGAATGCCGGTATAAAAATTTAGCGTTGACGCTTGGTCGTAGCGCCCGTCTATCACAATCAAGTCACCCGGCTGATAGTGCCGATGCACGGTTCTCGCAAGAGCGCTTGAGGACAAAACAGGAGAGAAGGTAGCAAACGCCGAGTGAACACACGTCAACAGGCCGACCATCATTAGGGCGAGAATCGCATTTCCATAAGCGGGGTGTCTTCGCCTTCGAAAAATCCAGTTTAGGACTGATCCCAGCAGCAATGAAATCATTGCCCCTATGAGAGGAGCGCGGAATGCGCCAAGCGCTTGTGGCGTCAGGTCAAGAAAGTGTCCGAGGGAAAGATCGTATTCTTGGGGATTTTTTTTAAGAAGATCGGCGAGATCGGTCCCTGGGGCGGGCGCCTGCGACGACAGCAGAATCGCGATGCCCGCAAACGTCGCGACTACCGCGATAGTAAGCAACACCAATGATGAGATCCGTCCTGCCCGCAACTCTCGCGGAGACGAGCTAGGCCCGGATTCTTTTGCCAGCCAGCCACCAATTAGCAGGGCAAGTGCGGGAAGCGCAGGAATCGTGTAGTACTCCTGACGAGTCGAAAAGCTGAAAAATCCGACGATCACCAGGGCCCACAGGATGAATAGGAGGTTGGCTTCTTTTCGAACATTAAGATTGCTTCGAAGGTCCCGCCACCGCGGAATGTCCTTTAAAGCCTGTGGCAGAAAGATTACCCAGGGTATCAGCCACACCACTACCAGCGCCCAAAATATCAGCAGCGGGACAGTGTCGTATCCGGGGGGGACGCGCTTATTAAGATATCTCGCAAACTGTTCGTTAACAAAGTAGAACCACAAGAATCCGCGAACCGCACCTTGAGAGGGATTGCGCAGTGCCGCAAGAATATGCCATGGCGCAGCAATCGCCAGAAAAACCACAGAACTAGAAATCAGCCGTAGCTTCAATAAGTGGCGGAGATTATTTGTAAGAAGAAGAAAAATCCCAATCGTGGCGAATGGAAAGACCAGCCCAATCAAACTCTTTGTGAGCACGCTCAATGCGCAGGTTGCGGCAAATCCCCAGCAAGTCAATCGCGATGGACGCTCTTCATGCAAGGATCGAAAGAAAAAATAAAATCCCAAAGTCAACCAGAGACCCACAATCAAATCAGGAATCTGGAACCGGGTATAGATATAAGGACCTACGGCGGTTGCCATGACCACAGCGGAATACAATCCTCCCATCTCGCCATAAGCGCGTTTCCCCATTGCATAAGTCGCGAGAAGAAGTGCCAGAGCGCCGAGCATGAGCGGTAACCGCGTGCTCCAGTCACTAACGCCAAAGATGGTGTAGCTGGCCGCCACGCCCCAATACATGACTGGAGCTTTTTCGAGATAGCGAATTCCGTCCGTATAGAGCGTGACCCAATCGTGGCGCAGAACCATCTCTCGCGCGGCTTCAGCGTGTATGGTGTCAACGTCATCGAGAAGAGGAGGAGTAAACATCCCGGCGGCGTAGATTGTGAGCCAAAGGAAGAAAATTAGCGAAATCGAAACGATCTGGCGGGGCTTGCCACGGAGGGAATCTTCATAGGTTGGGACAACGCTTGTAGGCGAGGGTTCCTGACTCATGCACTATTCCGCAGCGATTATACGGGATACGCCAGTGAATAAAGCCCAAGGGAGCCGGGCGGCGATTTCCCGGACCGAAGAGACGTATACACACAGGCTGTTCGCGGGCGAGGGCGCCCGCGCCACACAAGACTAGAAATCTAGCTATCGGACCCTGCGGACGCAGCTTTCGAGGACGAATCCACTTCGATTACTTCTCTGATTTTGCGGGCGAGTGTTTTCAAAGAAAACGGTTTTTGTAGAAAGCCTGTAGCTAGGTCAATCCCTTCCTGACGCAGCACCGTGGCTTCTGCGTAGCCAGAAACGAACAGTACTTTCAAATCTGGCCTTAGAGAGCGGAGTCGTTCCGCCAGCTTCGCGCCCCCGATTCGCGGCATGACCACATCGCTAATCATGAGGTGAATGGGCCCATTGAATCCTGCGACCAGGTGCAGAGCATCTTCCCCGTCCGACGCTTCCAAAACCAAGTATCCGTTCAATAGAAGAAACTCTCGTTCCGATTGGCGCACCGCGGGTTCATCTTCTACAAGCAGGATAGTTTCACACCCATGCGGAGTAAATTCTTCTACTGTCTCGGCGTGTGGTCGTTTCCAATTTGCGGCATGCACACTGGGCAAATAGATTTTAAACGTCGTCCCCATACCTGGCTCGCTATAGACCCATACGAAACCTCCGCTTTGCCTGACGACGCCGTACACCGTAGCGAGGCCAAGCCCGGTACCCTCATTCTCCTCCTTGGTGGAGTAAAACGGCTCGAATATATGAGGGAGATGTTGCGGAGCGATGCCCATGCCAGAGTCGGTAACCGTAAGCAGGATATAGTCCCCCGCGGGAACAGCCGCGTGTTTCTGCACGTATTCCTCGTCGAGCTTGATAGCGATTGTTTCAATGGTTAGCTTGCCGCCATCTGGCATGGCGTCTCTGGCATTGCCCGCGAGATTCATCAATACCTGCTCGATCTGTACCGGGTCGGCCTTTACGATTCCCAGCTGCGCCCCGGGAATGAAGACGAATTCGATATCTTCTCCGATCAGTCGCAATAACATTCTGCTAATTTCATCAATCACCAAGTTTAAGTCCAAAAGTTGCAGGGTTTGCACTTGCTTGCGCCCGAATACAAGCAATTGCCGGGTCAAATCGGCTGCGCGCCGCGATGCTCCCATGATTTCCTGCACGTTACGCCGCAGAGGATGCTTGGGGCTCAACGAATCAAGCATCAACTCGGCATACGAACTGATTACCATCAGCAAATTATTAAAATCATGGGCAACGCCCCCCGCCAGGCGGCCGATAGCGTCCATCTTTTGCGCTTGCAGAAGTTGAAGCTCCAACCTGCACCGCTCTGTAATATCCCGGTCAGTCGAGATGAAGTGAGTGATTTGCCCTGCGCTGTCGCGCAATGGGGTTATAGTTTTTTCTACCGAAAAGGCTTCGCCGTTTCGTTTCTGGTTCACTACATTTCCACGAAAAGTATTCCCTGAACGGACCGTCTGCCACATGGCTTCGTAGACTTCGGGGGCCTTCGCCGCCGAACAGAGAATGCGGAGCGAATTGCCCAGGGCTTCACTTTTCGTATATCCGGTTAGAATTTCGAATCCTGGATTGACGTATTCAATAATTCCCAGGCTGTCTGTGATCACGATCGGATCCACAGATTGATCTAGCGCCTGCCACAGCTTGCGCAAGATGTCTCCGGTCCTCTCGGCGGAAGGCTGGCCGGCATCTGGAGGGCGGGCGGGCCGCTGGATTTGCAGTTCAGGCGGAAGGAGTTCCAAACTCTTTGCAGGACGCAACGGTAAATATCCTCTCAGAGTTCATCGGAGCCCAAGGCCAGAGGCATCTATGGATCGAAGAGAGTTTGCTTACTTGGACGGTCCTCAGGGACCAACATGGGAAAAGTGCCGCGTCGGGAAAAAGGCGGAACGTAAAAAGGCCGTATCCTGGAGATGCGGCCCAAAGTCATCTTCGCCAGTTATTTAGGAGGCTCAGGTTTAGTAGTAGACCCTGCTGGTTTTGTTGTCGCAGGTCTGGATCCCGCGCCCGCCGGTCTGCTGCTGGCGCCAGTTGGCCTTGGAGGCGCCGCAACTCCGGACTGGGAATTGTAGGCGTCAACCACAGCTCGGGTAATGTCAACCGATCCGTTTTGCCAGAATACGGGTCCGTTGGGCCATTGACTGGACGTATCTACGATGACCCCAAACCCGTTATCCGCCGCGTATTTGCCAATGAGCGGCGCCATCTTTTGAAGAATGCGCTGGGCAATATCATTCTGCTGACTCTGCATGTCGTCTCGTGCATCCTGCACCGAACGCTCGAGCGACTTCTGCTTCTGCTCAATCTGTTTCACCAGGGATCCACGCGAATCATCATTGAGCTTTTCGCCTTGAGCACTAAGCTGTTTTTTCAAACTCTCGAGTTCGTCATTCTGACTCTTCAATTCGTTCTGTTTGGGTTCCAGTTTCTTGCTGAGAACCTGGAAATCGCGCTGACCCTCATTGCTGGCGTAAATTGCCTGCTCAACGTTGATCGTGCCCAGTTTGCTTCCTGTTCCACCGGCAATGGTGGAACCCGCGGAACTGGGAGCGGCAGGCAATGCGGCCGCGTCGCCGGTTTGGCCTAGAGCAGCGACCGAGAATGCAATTGTTGCAAAAGTAATGGCGGGGAGAAATCGTACAAGCTTACTTGTCATTGAATGTTTTCTGCTCCTTGGAAAATTGTGCTTGGACTGGCTCAGGTCTCTTCAAAGGCGGACGCCAGAAACGATCAATAAGCTGATCACGAAATTTTGGGACGTTCGGCGACCGTTCTGAACCGGGACATTATGGGCAAAGATAGGTAGATTATAGGTTCCCGCCTCCCCCACAGTCAAACATCGCTCCCAATCCTAGAATGTCGTTGCCACCGTGAAGCGGAAAGTCTTGCGCGGCTCTCTTAGCTGATACTGGGGCGAATACGCGTTCTTCGTGAACTGATAGGTATAGTCTCCGGCGGCGCCGGCTGGGAACATGGCTCTAGTGATTGGAATTGGCGAGTTCACAGTCGTATCCAGTCGCATGGGGTTATAGGCCCAATAGACGCGAAACGGCGCGTTCACAATGGGTACAAAAACCTGAAGCTCGAGCCCGGTGGACATTCGCGGAGTCCAATTCGTATTGGGAGCCAAAGTCAAATGCTGCGAAAATGTCGGGATCGAGGAACCCGGCGCACCCGGCAATTGTCCACCGGTACAGTTGCCCGCGATATCCTGGGACGGGCACCCAAAGAGCGTGTTGTTGATTGAAGTCAATTGACCTGGATTGATGCGAAGCTCGGACGTCCTGAGGATCGGATCGAATCCCATGTCCACAAATGGCGCCAACGCTACCGGCCCAGCGATCGTAATTCTGTATTCGAGATTGCCGACCACGCTGGCATCGCCCCCAGGGAAAGTAATCTGATCCACCGGCACCTGGATGTTATAGGTGCCTCGGAGCGGATTACTCGGATCCTTTGGAACGGTCGTGCCATCGGGATTGCGCAGTGCCACCGAGGTCACAGTGGGCAAGAACGCAACCGGCGAGACAGTCCGAATATCGAACCCACGCAAGTCATTCTCGCCGCCCATATAAAAGCGTTCAAATGGAGGCGGCACCAGGCCGCCATATCCGGACAGGAAAGAGCCTTGCACCCGGAAACCAACGGTGTTGCGTCTGTTCTGTACGGGGATGAAACGCTTATATTCGAAGACTGGCCGCATCGTCCGTACGGTTCCCCCCAGACCGGCAAATTCCCCCGCGACGTAGACGCTGCTCCCGCCATGGGGAGAGATGCCGCTATCCAGTGTGTTTTTGGAATAGCTGGGGACGACTTTGCTGGTGATAATTCCATTTAGCGCGTTCGGTCCGCTGACGCCGCTGAACGCCAGGTAGGAAAAGAGCGACTTGGATGCCGTGGTCAACGCAACCAGGGACGAAACATCGTAAGAATAGCTGATGCCCACGCGTTTAAAGGAGCGGTGCAGCGGGTAGTTCAACGACAAGGTAAAACCCTTGCTCGCCTGGGTGTAATTTTGCAAGTTTTGCAGATAAGCGGACGGCAACTGTACCTGCTGCCCGGTAAAGAGCGCCTGTTGTTGCGCCTGATCGTAGGTGTACTTACTGCCGTAAACGGTGAAGCCAAGTTGAAGCGGACGATCAAACAAATAGGGCTCGGTGAAGCCGAACATCACATTCTTGGAAAGGCTGCCAATGTCGGCCGAAACTGTTAGAGTCTCGCCCAAACCCAGGAAGTTGTTAGTGCTGTAACTAAGCCCGACAAATGTACCCGCAAGCCCGCTAACGCCTCCCGTCAATCCAATACTGTTCTTTCCCTTTTCTTTGACCTTCAGCGTGAGATCAACTGTGCCTTCTTTTTCATCCAGGTGGCGATCCGTCACATCGGGATCATCTGGCTTCAACTGGTCAAAATAACCTAGCTGGTTCAGGCGCAAAAGACTCTGCTCCCACAGCGCTTGGTTGTATACCTGGCCTTCCTCAAGACCTATTTCCCGGCGGATCACTTTGTCACGGGTGGTGGTGTTTCCGGTAAACTCGATCCGCCGAACCGTGAACTGCTTGCCCTCGTCAACGTCAATATCGAAATAGAGTAGCTTTTTTGCCTCATCCGGCCGCGGCGTGGGAATCGCGGTGAAATTAATATAACCATACTGCCCGTAAGCCTTGCGAAGGTTTTCTAGACCCTTGGCAATCTTGCTGCGATCCGCTATATCGCCATCTTTGATTGGGAACAAGCCGCGCAATGCCTTTGTGTTGCTGAGCGCTTTATTGTTCTTAAACGTGATTCCCCCGAGCCGATAGCGCTCGCCCTCTTCTATCGGAATAGTGATATCCACGGCTTTGCCCCCGCCACTCTGGATGAGAGGAACATGAAATCCGGTGTGGCCGGTATCGTGAATTTGCGTCTTGGGAGTCTGAACCACTGCTGTGAAGTAACCGAGGTCCTGGAGTTGTTCGCGGACTCGTTCAGTATCTTCATCAAGTTTGGTTGCGTCGTACGTTTTGGCAAACAGATTTTCGAGAAATATGGAGTGAGGAATCCCAATAGGTTTGAGATTCTTCATCGCACTGCGCAGCACACGGCTTTTGACGCGCTTGTTGCCCTCGAAGATGATTTTGCCGACTTTAACCTTGGGTCCTTCTTTAATCACGAAAGTCAAGCCGACCGCAGCGGGGGGAATGGGGCGTACTTCGGTGCGAACAGTGGCAAACTGTCTGCCATGTTCGGCAAGCAGATCTTTGATTGTTACTTCTGCCTTCTTTACTTTAGTGGGGTCGTACTGACTTTCCTGAGAAAGACCGACCTTGGCAAGTTTAAAGCGATCCAGCACGTCGCTCTTTGAAACCGAACTCAATCCCGTGTAATCAATCTCCCGAATCGTCGGACGCTCTTTCACATATATATGAAGCCGCCAGCCTTTGGGAGTCTGTTCGCGTTCGAAGCGAATATCTTCGAAATATCCTGTGTTCCAAAGAGCGTTGAAATCGCGCTCGATAGCGGCTTGATCATAAACATCGCCAGGCCGGGAAAAAATTCTGGCTTTGATGCTCTCTCCGGGAATGCGGCGGTTGCCATGGATAACGATGTCGGTTATTACGTCTTGCTGAGAAATTGCCGAAGCCACGAGCATAAGCAGGATTAACAGCAGCCCGCTCACCCGGCGAATGGCGTTACGGCAAGACTCTGAAAATGATAGGGATGTGCCAATCCCTGCGGGCCGAATGGGGCGTGATCGCGAGCCGCCCTCAGTCCGGGCAGAGTAATCCTGACGAAAGCGGTGAATCGTTAAGACCTCAGCTTGATGGAGTATGGAAAACCGCAATTATACGGTAGTGCAGTGGAGAGCGTCCAAGCTATGTGTCAAATTTATACCTCAGGACGCTGCCTGAAAAAGCTCCACCTCAACCAAGACGGAATAAAACGTGGCGGAGTTGCCCAAGTCCGTAAGTTTTTCCGAAGTGAGGACATTAATATTCTTGCTATTTAGCGACAGCTTGGCCCAATAGAGACTTGCAGAGACTACGCCGCGCTGTACTCTGCCATCCACTCTTGCTGTCAGAGTTATCTCGCCGCGACGGTTAAAAACTCGAACTTTGTCTCCATCTTTGACTTGGCGGTCTTCTGCATCGGCAGAATTTATTTCGAGCAGTCCGAGTTCTTCCATCTTTTCGACCGAAGGAAGATTGGAAAAGGTCGAGTTCAAAAAGTTGTCAGCTTTTCTCGCCAGCATCTCCAGGGGAAAGCTTTTTGCGGCTGGACTGTGGCGGGATTCTGTAGGCGGCGTGAATTCTACGACGGGATCCAGTCCCTGTAATCGCAGAGCTTCGCTGTACAGTTCGGCCTTGCCGCTTGCGGTGCCAAAATTACCGGAAGCAAATGGCATGAAGAATTCGGAGTCCATGGACTGTGATTCGGGGGATGCCTCGCGCGGGACGGGCGAGACGCCCGTCGCTCCATTGCTATTTTTGCTCCCGAAGTTCAGCCGAACATGACCTTCTTTTTCCAATCGGGCCCGGTCAATTCCATCCAGCAATGGGTTCCTCGAAGAGAGTGCGATATCCATCATCTCGTCCACCGATTCGCGAAAACACGCGTCTTCAAATCCCATTCTCTGCGCTAGTGCACGAAACGTCTCGACATTTGAGCGGCATTCGCCCAGCGGCTCAATCGCCTGATCGGACATTTGCAAATAGTAGTGACCGTAGGAAGTTTGCAAATCTTTGTGCTCGAAAAAGGTCGTCGCTGGAAGAACGATGTCAGCGTAATCCGTCGTATCGGTGAAAAACTGTTCATGAACCACGGTGAAAAGATCAGGCCTGCTCAATCCTCGAACCACTTCGTTGTGATTGGGACAAACCGCGGCGGGATTCGAACCGTAAACAAACAAACCCTTAACCGGCGGTCCGGTAAGCGTGTTGAGAACTTTTCCCAGTTCGACCATGTTGATTTTGCGCGCCGGGCGTCCAAGCGTATCAATCATCAAGTCCGAACGCTTTAATTCCTCCTGATTAAGCCCGAACGCGCCGCTGGTGGAAAGTTGTAACCCGCCTCCAACTTCTTTCCACGAACCTGTGATGCAGGGCAGCATAGTAATGGCGCGCGTTGCCATTCCGCCGCCCTCCGAGCGCTGCACTCCATAGTTCACGCGAATTACGGATGGACGAATCGTCGCATATTCTCGTGCGAGCTTGACAATGTCCGGGATGGAGATTCCGGTCCATTTCGAAACGCGCTCCGGCGGATACTCGGCAGCCTTCTTGCGCAATTCCTCGAAGCCTAACGTATGGTGTGAAACGTAATCGGCGTCGTAAAGATTTTCTTCGATAATTACGTGCATCATTCCCAGCGCAAGCGCGGCATCGGTGCCGGGGTTAATAGGCAAATACCAGTCCGCGCACGCGGCAGTTCGCGTCCGGTAAGGATCAATGACGACTAACTTTGCGCCATTTCGCCGCGCCTCTTCAATAAACGGCCATAAATGAACATTGTTCCCGTGTATGTTCGATGCCCACGCGATGATGTAACGGGAATGTGCGAACTGCTCCGGCTCGGTTCCGACCTGGGTCCCGATGACCGACTTCAATCCCTCTTCGCCGGCGTTCGAGCAGATATTGCGAGCTAGCTGAGAAGCGCCCAGACGATGAAAAAAGCGGCGATCCATAGAAGCGCTATTCAACGCGCCAAGCGTGCCGCCGTATGAATACGGCAGAATGACTTCGCTTCCAAACTCCACTGTTATCTTCTTGAAATTTTCGGCAATCTCGTCGAGAGCCTCGTCCCAGGAAATACTCCGCCATGCTTGCGCAGGGACAGAGGTCCCCATCTGTCCATGCGGAGCAAAACTCCGCGGCGCCGGCGAACCCTTAGGCGCTATCCGCCGCATGGGATAAAGCACGCGATCCGGCGAGTACACGCGATCCAGATACTTCGCGACCTTGGCACACAGGAACCCCCGCGTCACAGGATGCGCCGGATCGCCTTGAATCTTCGCAGCGCGGCCATCCTCCACCGTAATCAAAACCCCGCACGCGTCGGGACAATCATGCGGACAAGCGGCGTGAACAACCTTCTTCATGAAAGATGATTATACGGTTCGGACTGAGGAACTCCTCAGCGCTATTAGGTTCCTTGCGCTGGGTCCAAGCTTTCGACCGCTAGAGGCTACCGAAGCGAAAATGGTGCGCCGTTTTGAAAAGGCATACTCTAAGCTGGGTGTGACATGATTTCTTTCGACGCAGCGCATCGGGCAGTGCACTGTCCTGAGGATCGCCGCTTTCGTATCTGGATCAGGCCTTCGGTCCTCGCAATATTTTTCTTCATTTTGATCATCCCAGCCATGTTTGCTTGGGGACAAGTGTTTGTCTCCGGTCTACCCCATCTCCCCGCCTTGCCTCAATTCAACGAAGGCCAGATCAGCGGGCCGCATGGGTTTCCGGTCTGGGTCCGATATAGCCACTTCTTTAACTTCTTCTTCCTGATGTTGCTCATGCGCAGCGGCCTTTCCATTTTGGTGGATCATCCCCGGCTGTATTTCAACAACGATTGCACGCCGGGCACGGAATGGATTCGCTTCACTCCCTTGAGCGTTCCCACGGATCGCATTTGGACGGCAAAAGACGATGCCAGCTACATCTCCCCAATATTCGCGCTTCCCGGCTATCGCCATACCGTTGGCGTGGCGCGTTCGTGGCACTTCATCACCGTTTGCGGATTCATTATCACGGGTGTCTTTTTTGTGATCAACCTGTTTCACTCTGACCAGTGGTTGCGTTTAGTCCCTACATCCTGGGACACCGTGGTAGAGGCTTGGAATACCTTCGTATACTACGCAACCTTTCACTTTCCGCCCGAACCCAATGGCTACTACGGATATAACGCATTGCAGCAGTTGGCCTATGCCTCCACCGTATTCATAATGGCTCCGCTCTCGATCATGACCGGCTTGGCGATGTCTCCCGCACTGGTAAACCGATTTTCCTGGTATGCGAAACTTTTCGGCGGAAGACAGTCAGCACGATCCATCCACTTCCTCCTCTTGAATGGCTTTCTTGGTTTTCTAGTCGTGCATGTGACGCTGGTTGTGCTGACCGGCTTCAGGCGGAATATGAATCACATCGTCATCGGGAGTGACGACCTTAAGCCGATTGGCATGATTCTGGGCTTCGTTGGAATTGCAGTCGTCATGCTGTCCTGGATCGCGGCTCACTATATCTCGTGGAAGCATCCTCGTGCTTTGCAACATGCGCAAAAGGCGGTTTCATATCCGCTACTTTTGGCCACCCTGAATCGCTTCCAGCCGAGCCAACACTATCGCAAGGATCAAATCTCGCCATATTTCTGGCCTAACGGAAAAATGCCCCTGCGGGACGATTGGAAGAAACTTGCCGCCGAAAACTTCCGCGACTATAGGCTGAGGGTTGGCGGGCTTGTTGAGAACCCGATGGAATTCTCGTTGAGGGATCTCGGGGCATTAGGGATAGAGAAGTTCATCACTATGCATCACTGCATCCAAGGCTGGTCAGGGATCGCGGAATGGGGCGGCGTGCCCATGAAAAAGCTGATTGAACTGGTCAGACCCAAGGCCTCCGCAAAAACGGTTGCATTTTTCTCGTTCGGCGGTTCACTTTACGGGGGCACATATTACGACACGCAGACTCTGGATAATGTTCTCAAAGCCGAGTGCATTCTCGCTCTGGAAATGAATGGCGCCCCTCTCACAGAGGTTTACGGATCTCCACTCCGGTTGCGAGTCGAGAATCAGCTAGGGTACAAGATGGTGAAATGGATTGAGCGAATCGAGTTCATCGAATCCGAAAAAGAATTAGGAAAAGGCGAGGGCGGAAAAAACGAAGACGACGAATATTTTGACCTGCTCCCCAATATCTGATGCCTGCAAAATCAAAATCCGGACTCTTTGACATTGGGCCTGAACATGTTTTCAACCTTGTAAAGCGTCTCCGGCTAGGCTGGCTGCTAAGGCACTTTCCTCCTTTGCTCGTATGGACACTCTATGTGTTCGTGAATGGGTTCTTGACGATTGCTTTATTAGCGGTGCTCGCCCTGATTACTCGTACGCCCTTCGTTTTCCCGTCTTTGGGACCGACCGCATACCTTTTTTTCTTCTCTCCGTTAGGAGAATCCTCCAGTCCGAGAAATGCCATCCTTGGCCATGCCATTGGATTGGTGTGCGGGTATGGGGCTTTTTTGTTTGCGGGGTTGAAATATGGTTCACCGAACTTTCATGATGGGGTCTATTGGCCCAGGGTACTGGCGGCCGCGCTGTCGCTGGCATTCACGGGTGCCTTCATGGTTTTGTTGCGAATCAATCATCCGCCGGCAGGTGCTACCACCCTCATCGTCTCCCTTGGAATACTCTCCACGCCGTACTATCTGCTCGTCATTGAAGTTGCAGTGGTCTTGCTCACCGCGCAGGCTTTTCTCATCAACCGGCTCGCAGGATTACCGTACCCGATCTGGCAAACTATCAGGACGCCCGAGCCTTGAATCGATCCGCTTCTTTCAGAGTGCAAAAGAACTATGTGCCATAACCTCGGTGTTTCATTGCGAGCAACTCCCGATTTCCTGGCCATGAAACTGTTAGCAGGAAGACGGAATCTTCCAGAGATTCGACCTCGTGCTTTATGGATGCGCCCAAAGTCAGCAAATTTCCAACCCGGAGATCGTACGCCTTGCCTTGCGTTCTGAAGCGGATGCACCCCTTCAAGACCTGCACGGAAATCGTGCCATCGGTGTGATGTTCCTTCATCTTGGCCGCAGGTTCCATTGCGACGAGAACCAATCTCAGGTCATGCTTTTTTACAAGGGTTTTAGAGTGAAGGCCGGAGGGCCATGGCTTCTTCTGTTCGGAATCAGCGATCTCGCGGTCCAAGTCGAATTGCGCGAGGTCTTCAATCATGTTGCCGTCATCGCCCGAGTTTGACATTTCGCACCTACGCTATGGAAGAACTGGTGGCGGCGCGTGGACTCGAACCACGGACCTACGGATTATGAGACCGTCGCTCTAACCACCTGAGCTACGCCGCCATATTCTAAATAAAAGAGTTAGTGTCGATTGGCGTTTGCATTGCATCCTAATCGCATTTTGTGAACGGTCGCATGAGTTGATACAGGCTCGCTATATTTGCGAAGCATTCAGCTCTTTTCACATGCAATTTTATCAGACCAAACTCCGCGACGGAAAACTGGTGCGGCAGAAGTCGAAGCGCCTGTGCGCCAAGGATCGCAAACACCGGCTCGGCTACCTCGAAGCCAGTGCGATCTATTGCGTGATGAACTGATGCGCAAAGCAAGCACGGCCACGATCACGCGGAGTCGATCACCCCGGAACATTCAAGGAAGGTATGAAGTTGCCCGAAGCGATGGCGGCTAGGAAGTGACTAACCAACCCTCAAGACTGCTAGCCGTGGTTTAGGCCATTAGCTTTATGGGTGCAGATTCAAAGGGCATTCAGTCACATCCTCATCTCTTGGTTCTCCGCGCCGGTGCAAGTCACCTTGCGATTTGAAGTGGCTTCAATGGTCCATTCTCGGCCGGTACGATAGCTGTAGATCGTCTCAATACCAGGTTCGTGATGAGTTCCCATTCGGTGTCGCCTGGCGAGCTCGACTTGCCCTCCACGCCCGCGATCAGAGCCTTGAATGCGTATTCCGCCAACAATGTCTGAGACATTTGGACTGTCGTCAACGGTGGGGTCGTGAAGCTCGAAAGCCGGATGTCATCGAAGCCTACAACCGATAAATCGCGGGGAACGACAATGCCGTATTCGTAAGCCTGTCGCATTACACCGATTGCGGTCATATCATTCGAACAAACGACCGCTGTTGGCCGGTCTGAAAGGCCGACTAGCTCCGTCAATGCCCGCATGCCTCCTTCCATTGTGTGATCTCCCGTAGCCATCAACTCAGCGGGCAACCTCCTTCCAATCTCATGCATTGATCTCTCGAATGCCACCTTTCGGGCCATTGCAGATCTGAGATGCTGTTGCCCGCCAATAAAAGCTATTCTTACGTGCCCAAGCGCTGCCAAATGCTGCACAGCCTGCCGGATACCATGCTGGTAGTTGATGCGGATATTGCCCACTCCACGAACGTGCGGTCCGACGTCTACGAATACCAGAGGGAGTTTGCGATAGCGGAGATCTTCAATCAGAGACTCTTCCATACCAAAGGTCAAGATGGCGACCCCATCAACTCTGCGCTCAATCATCCGGCGAACCGCCAGCTCCATCCGCTTGGGATCATGAATTGTCGAAGTCAGCAGGATTTCGTAATTGTGCCGGACCGCAATATCTTCGAACGACTGGACAATCTCTGGAAAAAACGGATTTGTTATTTCGGAAACGATCAGACCAAAAATTCTGCTCTTCCCGGAAACCAGCGCCCGGGCCTGCGTATTTGGGTAATAGCCAAGTTTCTCAACTACCCTCCAGACCCGCTTGGCGAGTTGGGGGTCCACACTTGGAACGCGATTAATAACGCGCGAAACCGTCGCGGTTGACACCTTTGCATGTCTTGCGACTTCGCGCATATCCATAGGCTGTGAACCCAGTTGACGGATGGCTGCTGGTACAAACTACAACGGAACTCGGCCGAAGAAACTTTCAACCCTCAACTCTCTGATACAACCGGTAGTTTTCGCTCATGATCGCAGTGAAGGGACGAAGTACGAGGTTACCGCCATCCGTCTGAACCAGCCAATCCTGAGATGTTTGCGAAAATGGCTTCGCTGCCAGCAGCCGGGCCCGCGTCATATGTGCGGGAATTTCGCTGACCGCGAACAGCGCAATAGGACCGCGCATCAAGGCAACGTTGTTTGGGTTTTGATCGTCCACAGCTTCCAGGTTTAGCGGCATCTCCAATTCCAGTTCCACTCTGTCCCCGTCCTTCCACGTTTTTGTAAGGGCTAGAAACTTTCCTGGAGTGATTTCGTTCACCTCAGCTCGACCGTTCACCGACAGTCTCGTCTTCGCGCCCGCCCATGCTGGGATACGCAAATACAGGCTGAAAGTCTCGGGGCGATCCAGCTTTAATTCGAGTTGGGTGGTGTTCTCGCTTGGGTATTGGGTAGTTTGAGTCAAGGAGCATTGAGCCCCACCCTGTGACCATGACACACGCGATGGCAGAAACAGATTTACATAAATGCCGTCCTGACTCTTGTAATAGGAGCTGATACCGTAGTCCGCCGCAAGTTGCGGGAACGTCCCCGAGCAGCAGGGCCACTTGTCTTTGTAATGGACCTTCTTCGCTGAGTTGTTATAGTCGGAATAGTAGAAACTTGTCCCGTCCGCGAGAATTGGAGTAGCGCCAGCGATGGTGTTGTAGAGCACCCGTTCCATACTGTCGCCATAGCGGGAGTCGCGGGTAACCCGCAACAAATAGCGCGAAATCTTGAAGTGACCGTAGGCGCCGCAAGGAGTCTCGAAACTCGAATGGGTGAATCCCAGGCTTGCATCCAAACTACCGGTCCCTGGAACGACGAAAGCTTCATCCGGACCCCATCCACCTGTGGCGTAACTTTGTTCCTGCACCATCCGGAAACCATTGCTGGCTGCGCGAAGATACTTCTCGTCGCCCAGCACCAGATAAGATTGCATCGCGGAGCTCAGAGCATTGACGTGACTGTAGGCATGTTCCCCGGGAAGAACGTTGCGTCCTTCAGAAAGAGGATCAAAATATTCTTTTTCAATGAAACGAATCGCGAGATCGCGATAGCGTGAGTTTCCACTGCGTTGGTAGGCAAGAAATAAATTTTCCGGCAATGTGTAGGTCTCGTCGAAAGTAAAAGAAACATCCTTGTGAGGCCGAGCTCGCTGCTCTGCGCGGCTCAGGGCCTTTTCGGGCAGATGCGGCATGACCGCTTGTGTGGCGCGCCAATGTACGTCCAGCGCATTTGGATCACGGGCGAACTCGTGTGCATCAATGAGACCGCAACTGGTTTTGTCGTAGGTGTACGCGGGAAGGCAGTAGTCCACATAAAACTTTCCATCCGGATCGACGGTTTGCCCGTACGCACGAACCAGTCTGTTTACTTTTTCCTGGGTCGGTTTCGATCCTGTGATCGCATAGGCGCGAGCTAATCCAGAAAGATATTGACCGAAGCTATGCCCGGGAATGAAGCCGTGAAAATTTTCCATGGGAGTGAAATCAGTGGCGTTGTCGTACCAGCCGCCCATATCGGGGCCGGGCGCAGACATTCCGACGCGCTGCCGGAATGGCTTTAATAAGGCATCCTCATCAAGATGCAGGAACAAATCGTGGTTTTGATCGAACTGCTCCCGAAACGGCCCATCGAGTAACTGAACCTGGGAGTACCCAAATACGGATAGTGGCGGCGTGATCGCAACGGTCGCGGATGAGGCAGCCCAGGCGCGCGGAATAGAACGCGCCGCAATTACGGAGCCAGCAGCGGCTGCACTGACTTTCAGGAACTGTCGCCGGGGTATACTTTTCATTTAAGCTCCTCCCGAACTCAATTTCTAGGGTGACTCTTCGTCTCGAGTTCGATGACTATAACTCCATTAATGGATAATGTATACGGTAAACGATTGCACGAATTCCGTATACTGTCAGATTAGCGTGTTTGTCAAGCATATCGGGGATCTCGTGCCGAAACTGCAATCAAAATAAGTCTTATGAAAGTTACACGCCGCGCTTTTGTCTATTTTTCTCTTGTGGCCTCCGCTTGCCGGATGCTGGGACAGGGAGTAGCCTCCCGCAACGTTAAAGCACAGGCCAAGTCGGCGCCTTCGGGACGTCCCTTTAACGCCCACTTTACGGATGTTGCAGGCGAGGCCGGCCTTGTTTCGCCGGTAATCTACGGCGATGTGGATCATAAGGATTACATCTTAGAGGCAACCGGCTGCGGATGCGCTTTTTTTGACTACGACAACGACGGCTGGATGGATATTTTCGTGCTCAGTGGGACGCGGATCCCGGCCCCGCCTCCGGGGTCAACCAACCGTTTGTATAAAAATAATAGGAACGGCTCCTTTACCGACGTAACCGAAAAGGCGGGCCTCCACGAAGTGGGCTGGGCGGCCGGAGTGTGCGTCGGCGATTACAACAATGACGGGTTTGAGGATTTGTTCTGCACCTACTTCGGCCAGAATAAGCTTTACCGGAATAATGGCGACGGCACTTTCACCGACGTCACCAAGGCTGCGGGCTTATGGAACGATAAGCCGCGATGGGGCGCAGGTTGCACTTTCCTGGATTACAACCGCGACGGTCATCTCGATCTGTTTGTTTCCAACTATCTTCAATTTGACTTCGAACACATACCCAAGCCGGGTGCCAATAGCAACTGTGACTGGAAGGGGATTCCGGTGGAGTGTGGTCCACGCGGACTGCCCCCCAGCTTTCACTCTCTATACAGAAATAAAGGCGATGGAACTTTCACTGACGTAAGCCGTGAGGCCGGTATATCGGGCCTGCGCGAGAGCTATGGAATGACAGCGATCACCGCTGATCTCGATGAAGATGGCTGGCCCGATATTTTTGTGGCTTGTGATTCGACGCCGAGCCTGCTTTTGATGAACAATCATGACGGGACTTTTCGGGAAGAGGGCGTGCTTCGCGGGGTTGCGCTGAGTGAAGATGGCATGGAACAAGCAGGCATGGGAGTTGGAGTGGGGGACTATGACCTCGACGGCCATCTCGATTTGTTCAAGACACATTTTGCAGACGATACCAATGGTCTTTATCACAACGATGGCAAAGGAAACTTCGAGGACGTTACGCGCGCCGCACGGGTAGGTGTTGAGACCAGATACATAGGCTGGGGAGCCGGTATCGTTGATCTCGACAACGATGGTTTCCCCGATATATTCCTCACGACCGGCAACGTGTATCCACAAGTGGAAAAGTCGCTTCCGCAATATCCAGCCAAGACTCCGAGGGTCGTGTTTCGCAATCTTGGAAATGGAACCTTCGAAGAGTTGGGGGAAGAAGCCGGACCTGGCGTTACCGCGGTGCACTCCAGCCGAGGGTGCGCGTTCGGAGACTTCGACAACGATGGCGATTTGGACATATTGATCGTGAACTTAAACGAGCCGCCTTCGTTGTTACGCAACGATCTGAAGGGATCTCATCACTGGCTCAAGATCAAGCTCATAGGAACAAAGTCAAATCGCAGCGCGATTGGAGCCAGAGTCTTGGCTCACTATGGAAAGAGGACTCAAGCTCAGACAGTTTTAAGTCAGTCGAGTTTTTACTCTACAAATGACTCGCGACTGCACTTCGGTTTGGGACCAGAAATACTTGTGGATCTCGAAATTCATTGGCCCAATGGACTGCAAGAGAAATTGAAAGGAATTGCAGCCGACCAATTGATCGCGATTAAGGAAGGAATAGGAATAGTACCGGGCGGTGGCTGGAGCAAACGATAAGCCTATGTGGCGAGCTTCGCGCCCAACTCCGGCCCTCTCCGAGATGGTTTACTCTTGAGGCGATTCAGAAATGACATTTTTTGGCTTGACAGTTCCTCGCAGCGAATGGTAATGTCCTGCGCCTAACACAAATATACTATATGCGAATCCCCACTCTTGCGAGTAAACGTTTGCTAGCGACGAAAAAACACAATCCGACAATCGCATCCCAGTCAGAGGAGAAAGCTATGACGACAAGAAAGTTTGCGCCGTTTCGCGCCGTGGTTTTGGGCATCACTGTTCTGACTGCAAGTCTCTGCTACGCGCAGTTTAGCGGAGGTATCCAGGGAGCGGTGCAGGATCCATCTGGGGCCGTGGTACAAAAAGCCTCGGTGCAGCTTCAAAACACTGCCACGCAAGTGACCCGGGTTACCACCACCGATCCGGACGGCAACTTTCGCTTTGTAAGCCTGGAGCCGGGATCTTACAAAGTAACCGCTTCAGCGGGTGGCTATACGAGCTCCGAGGTAGACGTTACGGTGTTGACCGAGCAGACCCTGAACGTACCAATCACTCTGAAGGTCGGCTCGGTGTCGGAGGCAATTACTGTCACTGCCGAGGCTCCAGTGGTTGACACGGCGGACAGCCGCACCCAACTGACTCTCGAGAGTCAAGAGGTCGCGCAGTTACCAGTCGCAGGCCGCAACCTGGTGACGCTGGTGACACTGGCGCCAGGAGTGTCGGGATTGGGAACGACGGCCAATGGCACTCCCGGATCCGGGCCGGACAACTTCTCCACCGAAGAGGCGGTTGACGCCAGTGCCAACGGCCAGGGATCGGATAACAACCAATATGTAATTGATGGCCTCGATGTGACCAGCGGAATTCGTCAGGGTGTTTTGAATCTTACCCCGACCCCTGACTCTATCCGGGAAACCAGTATCCAGGTGAACACATTTTCGAGTGAACACAGCCGCGCCGCCGGATTAGTAACGGCATTTACCACCAGATCCGGCACGGACCAATTCCATGGTTCGGCGGCGGATTATTTTAACTATCAAGGGATGTACGCGAGCCAGCACTTCCAGCAGTTCCCTTACAAGAAGTTTCATTCCAACGACCTCTCGTTTGCGGTCGGCGGTCCAGTGATTCCGCACCACCTTTTCTTCTACTTTGCAGCCGAGCCGAGGCGCGGCTCGAATGCTGCGGGCGGGCTGGTTACCTTCGCGGATCCGGCGTTCCTGTCTTTTATTCAATCGACTTCAGCGTTAGCGGGCACTGTGGGGACACATATTCTCACAACATATCGACCAGCCGGACTGAGCGGCGTAGCCGTCGCCCAAACGGCGTCGCAGGTTTTAGGTGCTAGCAACTGCAACACTGCTGCCACGAACTTTATTCCTTGCTCAACCCCGATGATCGACCAGGGGTTATTCGGTGCCACGGCAATTAGGAACGGGACGCAGTATTTTGCCCGCCTCGACACCGAGTTCAAGAATGATCGAGTTTACGTGAGCCTTTACCGGACTCTGCTACTCAGCGGTGCGCCGACGGCCTCCCCGCAATTCTCAAGCCTCAACCCTACTTGGGAAGTCGCGGGCCAGGCAACGTGGACGCACACCTTCTCTCCAAGCACACTGAATGACGCCAGCGCCGGCCAGAGCCGGGTTGAGGGTCAATTAGCAACAGGAGCCAAAGACTACACTGTGCCCAATATCAATGCGGGCATCAGCCAGCAGTTGGGTGCGGGCTTCGCGCAGGGAGACTTCATCCAGCACAACTATCACTGGCGCGATGTCCTAACCCACATTCAGGGCACGCATACCCTGAAGTTAGGCTATGAAGGCTGGTACGGGGACGATGTTGAGAACTTCCAAGGTCCATGGTCAACGCCAGCTTTCGGTTTCAATAATATTTTGGCCCTGGCACAAGATGCTCCCAATAACGAGAATGGAGTGTTTTACAATCCGGCGACCGGAACCCAGCAGTTAGCCAATTGGGATGCGGCTGCCAGGACTTTTGGACTATTTGTGGAAGATACATGGAAGGCGAAAAGAAATTTGACTCTTACATTGGGCCTGCGTTATGACGACAGCGGCAACCCGTGGTCGAAAAATGCTTCGACGGTTTTCGGAAACTTTTACCTGGGTACCGGCACAACGCAACAGCAGCAAGTTGCGAACGGCTACGCCAAGGGTACCCATAACGCTCTGCTTCATTCGGTCAACGACCTGTTCAGCCCTCGCGTTGGTGTAGCTTGGGACCCAACTGGAAACGGTAACTGGGTGGTGCGAGGCGGGGTCGGCGTCTATCAAAATTGGCTAACGTCGGCGAACGTGCAGGAAGAATTCCGCGGGAGCCCTCCCGGAGAGGTTAGTCCGAACTTTGTCGCGGGCGGGACCCCGACCTCGCAGGCCCCTATTTTCGCTCTCGGAAGCGGCAGCAAGCCGCCGTTCGGATTTACGTTCCCGACTTTTGCCGGCGGACTTAACGCGCAAGGAGGAGTTGTGGGCGCCAGTTTCGGCATCGGTGGCATCAATCCGCTCTTAAAGTCTCCGGTATCGGATATCTGGTCCCTAGGGGTGGAGCGCAAGATTTCAAATAACTTTGCGGCCAGCGTTGGCTATTCTGGGTCGCACAGCTACAACATTGTCGGCAACGGCGACGTTACCAATGGTGTCTCCTACGGAGTGGATATCAATAACTTTGCTAACGATCTGATCATTAACGAGAGCACTCAACCGACACGACTCAATCACAGCTTCGGTTCTATCGGCTACGCCCTCAATGACCGCCATGGCAATTACGAAGGCGTGTACGTTGATTTTAAAGGACACTTCTCTCGAGGATTCATTGATGCTTCCTACACTCATTCCCGGTCCCAGGACGATGGAGGAGGTTATCCAACAGCCTTTGATCCTCAAACCTATTACGGGCCGTCTCCCTGGGATGTGCCCAATCGCTTCTCGCTCAGCTTCAACTATTCACTGAAGGGTTTACATGGCGGAACTGGACCTTTGGGTGTCTTGACCGGCGGGTGGGGAATCAGCGGCACAAGCGTCTACCAGTCCGGTAATCCCTTCACCGTTGCGGCTTTCAACAACTATCGGCCGACGTGCGCGAATGTCCTACCCAATGCTCCTCCATGCCCCTCGGTGGCGAATCCGGCAATAGGTTTTGCCGCATCGAGCGGGGATTACAACGCCGACGGGGTCAATAACGACTTCCCGGATGCGAGCGCTTACACCCAAAACACCAATAGAAGCGCTTTTCTTTCGGGAGGATCCATTCCTGTGGGCGACTTCACCGTTCCCACTTTCGGTTCGGGGTTGACGGGAAGTGAGAAGACGGGCCAGTTCCGCCAACCGAACTTTGCCGAGACCGATGTCAACTTCTATAAGGAGACCCGTATCACTGAAAGGGTCGCATTCGAATTCAGGTTTGAGTTGTTCAATATCTTCAACCGGGCAAACCTGACATCCGTCGATAACAACTATAACGATAGCCGACCTGCCGGTGGTAACGGGAATTTTGGTGAGGCTACGAATTCACATCTGCCCAGATACTTCCAAATAGGAGGCAAGCTTACGTTCTGAGCCGTACAAAACGGCCATAACGGGCCGGCCTGCTTCCTCCGGAGCGGGCCGGTTTTTTATTTGGCAGGAACTTATTGAAGTTTGCAAAAACATTTAACTCTGCTATTTCGAGCGCAGCTCGGAATGACAGGCCGCCGGCTCTAATTTCACAAATCAGGAACTCGGCCGTTTTCGACTTTGCAAGACTGTAATAATGGCCTGTGAAGTACAAAGGCGGGTTTAATGCACCGGCTCCAATTGATGAGGTTAAGCTGTCCGATCCGGAACTTCTGCATGCTTCCCATCCTTTTCCTTTCCTGTGCGCTCGCTCAAACGCCACAGAACCAGTTCGCCCCCATCGCGACCGCATTGCAGAACAAAGAATTTGAAAAAGCGGTCGAACTGGTTCGTCCGGCTCTAAAAGCATCCCCGGGAAACGCGCAGTTGTGGGCAATGCAAGGCGCAGCGTATTCAGGCGAAGGATGCAAGAAAAACGCCCTTGCCTCGTTTCGTCACGCCCTGAAGATATCCCCGGAATATCTCCCCGCCCTGGAAGGCGCAGTCCAAATTGAGTTCGATGAAGGCGATCCCGGAGCAATTCCCCTTTTAGAGCGTGTGCTGCGTATGCGGCCCGATGATTCAACCAGCCATGGCATGCTGGCGGTGTTGGATTACCAACAGGGGAATTATGCGGCTGCCGCCGAGCACTTCGAAAAGAGTGGGACACTGTTTGACTCTAAACCTAGTGCGCTGCACGCATACGCCATCTGCCTGGTGAAGCTTAAACAATTCGATCAAGCGGCAAAGATCTTCCAGCGCACGGTCGCTCTTAACACAGGCGACCAACGTGAGCGTCATCTTTTGGCCGCCATCCAGATCATGGCCAACCAACCGACGGACGCTCTCGCTACTTTGCAGCCTCTCTTGCAGTTGAGCAGTCCGGATGCAGGGACTTTGGAACTGGCATCCAGAGCGTATGAAGAAGCTAAGGACACGTCGCGAGCGGTCAGTACGCTGCGGCAGGCGATTTTGCTCGATCCTCAGAACGTGGATCTCTACCTGGATTTCGCCAGCATTTCTTATGAGCACGGATCGTTCCAGGTTGGGATTGATGTTATTGACGATGGCCTGGGTCTACAGCCGAAGGCAGCGCCGCTCTACTTTGCGCGCGGCGTTCTGTATGTGCAGTTGGCCCACTACGAAAAAGCCCAGGCTGACTTTGAGAAGGCTTACGAATTGGATCCCAATCAATCTCTCAGTGCTGCTGCCCAGGGATTGGCGGCGGCGCAGCAGAACGATTTCGATCGCGCGCTCGCAAAAGTACAGGCGTCTCTTGCCCGCAATCCGAACGATGCTCTGATGCTCTATCTGCAGGCGGACATTCTCGCCGCGAAGAACGCCGATCCCGGCTCACCTGATTTCCAGTTAGCAGTACGTTCCGCCCAGAAAGCTGTCAAACTGCAACCCACGATGGGCGTTGCGCGGGGGGTACTGGCGAAGCTTTATTTGCAAGCGGGACGGAATCAGGAAGCCGTCGAGCAATGCCGCGAGGCTCTGAAAACCGATCCCGCCGATCAAACAGTGGTGTATCACCTAATCCAGGGACTGCGGAAGACGGGAGAGACCAAAGAGATTCCAGACTTGTTGAAGCGGCTTGCGCAACTTCGTGAGCAGGCCTCAAAAAAAGAAAGGGAACTCTACCGGTACAAACTGGTCGAGGGAGATCAGCCATAAAAGACTGGCACCCTTGGATGAAGACTCCTTCCGGAAAGTAGGGGTGCTTCGACTATCTGAGCTTCCGCGAGCGGAAGCTCAGGCTAGCATGACAATAAAAATAAAAACCATATAAAGATTGTTATCTGAGCGACTGTTCTTCTTCGCTCGCGAAGAAGAACCAAGTCGAAGGACTCCTATACCCACCATGCCCGGGGTTGACCGTTCACCGCAGCTGCTGCTCGCAGCTCCACTGGCTCGATCTTAGAAATTCTTTCTGTTAGTTAGTCGGGCCTGTATCGGACGCTGCCGAAGATGCCGGTTCGTACAATTTGTATTTATTTTCGGAAGCTTCAGTCTTTCGCGACTCCTGTCGCAAGTCAGCGAGGCGTTTCACCAATACCGGGAGTTCTCCTTTGGAATCCCTTCCGCTTTTCCGCAGCGCCTGTATCAGGTGATAGAGTGCCTCCTGGTCAGACGGACTATCGTGCAAGGCCAACCGGGATTGTTCGATGGACTTGTCAAGCTGTCCCGATTTTAAGTACAGGTTGCCCAGCAGATCTCGCGCAAGCACAAACTCTGGTTTTAACTGGGCTGCCCGAGAAGCGGCGGCAATCGCCTCCTTAAACTGGGGCGTCCCAACCTCCGCGCCATTCTGGGTAATTACCTGGGCTTCGAGATAATGCAGGAAAGCATCCTCAGGGTGAGTTTTTAGCTTGGACCGTATGGTCGCAAGTGCCTGGTCCAAATTGCTTTGTTGAATCTGCGCCAACCCTTGGGCAACCGCACCGGAAGTTTGGCCGGGGTCGAGACGGTTAGCGGTTGCAAAGTCAGCCTCTCCTTTTTCAAACTGTTCAAGTTGGATAAACAACACGCCCCGCGCCACATAAAGGGCGGCCACGCCGGGAAGCTCCTTGATGCCCACATCAATCATGTCAATACCGACTTGAAACGAGGAGTGCTTGAATGAAAGAGCGGCAAAGTCGAGATAATACTTAGCATTCTTTGGATTCGAAACAATCGCCTGGCGAAGGAGACTTACCGCCCGTGGCGTGTCCTCGGAATCTTCATAGGCTGACGACGCCAGATCGAGTGCGTCAGGGTCAGGGTTTTGACCTTCTATCAAGGGAGCGAGAGTAGCAATCGCGTCCTTACCATGATTTGCCGTTAGCTGGGCGACCGCGAGATTGTAGTGCGCATGCGGGTCGTTCGGCATGAGTCTTAATATTTCCTGGAATTCAGATATTGCCTCATCCGGTCTTTGTAAATTCATCAGACAACTGCCGTATTGTGCAAGCGCCACGGGTTGAGAGGAGATCAGATCGGCGCTTGCGCGAAAGTGCTGCACAGCAGTCGGGCAGTCGTGTTGTTTGTAGGCGAGGACGGCTAGCATGGCATGGCTGGTGGAATTGTCAGGCTGAAGCTTCAAAATGCGCTTCAGTAACGGAATCGCCCGGGCACTCCCTTCCTTGTATTCCAATTCCGCCGCGCCCTCGAGAGCGGCGAGATAGTCTGGGGAGATATTTAGCGCGTGGTTGTATGCGACCAGGGCTTCACGATTATTACCGAGGCCGGAAAGGGCAATTCCTTCCAAGGTCCAAAGTTTGGCATCCTTTGGCGATTCTCGAAGCTGAGATCGAATTAGTTGAAGGGCTTGCCCGTAGTTACGGGCGCGCAAGGCCGACCCGATTAAGCTCTGGTTGTTGGCACTTCCTAGCCCTTGACCCGCCGCGAGCGAGGCACACGCAACGATAAACAATAGAGGCGCCACGACTCGCATAATCATGGAAGGTTCCGATGTTTGGGCCAGCGTTGCAAAGAATCGGAGAAGGGTACTATATTCCACTCATCTTAAAATCCCACCAGTGTGACTTCCCCATAACTTCAAACGAGCCATGCAAAAATTTGCCGCCCGCAAGGCTAGCCAAAGGCCATAACAGTAAACGTTAACTCAACGTCAGTGTCAATTGGAACACTCAACGGCCGAAATGAGGTGGCTGCCGTAAGATTCTGCTTGACACCTTTTTGCCGGAGGGTGTAATGTCTGCCGCAATATATATTGTATATATTATTACGTGATCCGGTGGGGAAGACCACTGGCTTCGGTCGCAGGCGTCATTTGTTTTGGCCAACGCGAGCAAACGTTTGCTAGTAGCGGAGAATACGCGGACGCCCGGAGCGATCAAGGACGGAGGGCGTTGAAGGTTAGGGCGAAAGGAAGGTCAGCTATGAGGGGGACTACATCGGCAAGTGTGATGTTTTTCATCGTATTGATAGAAAGCAATAAGATATGGAGATGGTGATCTATGAATTCTGAAAAAGGGTTATCTCGCCGGCGGTTTCTGTCTACGATAGCGTCCTCGACTGCGGCCTCGTTGGTGGCCCGGCCCGCTCTTTCCTTCGCACTTGGGAATCCTCGAAACTATTCTGCAGGAATGAACAGCGTTGAGACCGGCTACAGCCAAGCATCGCTATTGCCCTGGCAAGATCAAGGCGTGCTAAACCTTGCGAACTCGCCGTATGCGAAGCTGCATTCTGTGCCCGTTCGTGCGGTAACCATCGAAGAGGGTTTTTGGTCGAAAAGACGCAAGACCAATGTCGAACGCAGCATTCCAACGATGCGTGTCGAACTTGAAGAACATGGCCGCATGGACAACTTCCGCCGCCTGGTGGGAAAGAGCTCCGCCCCGCAAATCGGTCCTTATTACTCTGATTCTGATATCTACAAGTGGACTGAAGCCGTGGGTTGGGCATTGCAATCCGGCGAGAGACCTGAACTGCATCACGTGACCCAGTCAATGATTCGCGAAGTTGTCGCGGTGCAGGAACCCAGCGGATATTTGAACACATACTTTCAGGGCGACCGGGTTCCCCAGAGAATGCTCCCGCACACTCAAGAAGTGGGTCATGAACTCTATTGCCTTGGCCACATGCTGCAAGCGGCGGTCGCCTATTATCGCGCTACTGGCGATGCGACTCTGCTGGAGGCAGGCGAGAAGTTCGTGGATAATTTTCTGATTCCAAATTACGGCCCGGGACCGAACCAAAAACCGATCATTGCCGGCCATCCGGAAATTGAGATGTCGCTGATCGAACTTTATCGCACGACGGGCAAACGCCAGTATGTTGACCTCGCGGGTTATATCCTGCACGGAGATGAACGCGCTTCACTCGAACCGCGCACGATCGTCTACATGTTCTGCGGGATTCCGTTCACTTCCCGCACGAAACTCGAAGGTCACGCGGTTCGCGCCATGTATGCATGTTGCGGCGCGACAGACTATTATCTTGAGACCGGAGATCAGTCTTATTGGAAGACGCTCAATGTGCTTTGGGATGACCTCAACAAGCGTCAGATGTACATCACCGGGGGGGTTGGCGCCCGCAGTCAGGGTGAGTCGTTTGGCGAGCCGTACGAACTACCCAATGCGCAAGCGTACGGAGAAAGTTGCGCGGCCATCGGCAACATGATGTGGAACTGGCGCATGCTGGCCGCCAGCGGCGAGGCGCGCTTTACCGACGTTATTGAGCGCGCGCTCTATAACGGGATTAACTCTGGTATGTCGCTCGATGGAACGACTTATTGTTATCGCAATCCGTTGGCTTTTGATCCATCGGCTTTCGATGGCTTTCGCGGTAGCCCCAACATTCGCAATCCCTGGTATGACACCACTTGCTGCCCGCCCAATTTGGAGCGCACCTTCGGTTCACTGCCGGGGTACTTCTATAGCACCAGTAAAGACGGGGTGTACGTGCATCTTTATGACAACTCCGTTCTCGACTGGCCTCTGGAGAATGGAACGCCGCTGAAAATTCGTCAGAAGACGAACTATCCCTGGGACGGGGAAGTGCAACTGACCGTATCCCCCGCGCAACCTGCGGACTTCACTTTAAACGTCAGAATTCCCGGCTGGGCGCAAGATGCCAGCGTCAGCGTCAATGGAAAAACGGTAGCGGCAGTTCAAGCTGGGCAATACTTGCCTATCAAACGGCAGTGGAAGCCCGGCGATACGGTTAACCTCAATTTCCTAATGACTGCTGAGGTCGTGGCCTCCAACCCGCGAGTCGCGGAGGATATGGGGCGAGTCGCTGTCCAACGAGGACCGGTCATTTACTGCATGGAACAAGTTGACCAGCCGGATAACTCTGCGCTTTCCGATATATCCATAACCGTTGGCCAGAAAACGAATAAGGAGTTTGGGTCTGAATACAAGGCTGACGTGCTCGACGGCGTGATGTTGCTGCATCATGAAGGAGCGGCATACGAGGTTTCATCAGCAGAAGAATCGCTTTACTCGCCGGCGAACTTTAGCACAAGGAAAATGCGCTCCGAAAATCTGACGTTGATTCCTTATTATGCATGGGCAAATCGCCAGCCAACTCCCATGCAGGTCTGGGTTCCTTACACGCGCACCTGATTACGGTCCGTCCTATGCAGGTTCGTGAGCACGAGTGAACTTATTTCGCGGTGCGGCTGATTGCTTGGGGCTGATTGCTAAAGATATTCGATATGCGCTCCAGGATGTGCCGAAGGAGACGGTTTATGGGGCGCCTCAAAAACCGGTTTCTGCTGGCCTCGCTGCTCGGCCTTGCGTTTGCCATTCTCTGCGGTGCATCAAGCGATTCTGATATTCCACGTCACTATCCCAGCGAAGACGCGGGTGGTGACTCTCTTGCCGCGCGCAAGAAGGCCCAGATGGAAACGATAAAACAATTTAAGGTTTTCTATCAATTCCATTTCACCGACAAGCTAAAAGAAAGCGGAATCACTTTCGTCTATCACGCCGTTGATGACATCACTAAGCACATGAAAATGGGTCACTATGACCATGGCAGCGCGGTTGCGGTCGCGGATGTAGATGGCGACGGTCTGTACGACATCTATTTCGTGAATCAGGTTGGCGGCAACCAGCTCTGGAAGAATCTGGGCGGCGGCAAGTTTAAGAATGTTACCGAAGAAGCGGGCGTTGGATACCTGACCGCATCAGCGTGGGCGCCGCTTTCGCCGATGTAGATAATGACGGCGCCGAGGATCTATTCGTCACTACCGTGCGCGGCGCCAACGTGTTATTTAAAAACGATGGCCACGGCCATTTCAAGGACATCAGTAAGGAGGCCGGGGTTGACCTGGTCGCCCATTCTTCCGGAGCGTTCTTCTTCGATTACGACAACGACGGCCTGCTCGATCTTCTAGTCTGCAATGTTGGAAGGTACACCACCGATGAAAAAGGTCCGAATGGCGAATATGTAGCGATACCAAATGCATTTTCTGGCCATTTATATCCCGACCGCTATGAATGCCCCGTTCTCTACAAGAATATGGGCCACTACCACTTCAAGGATGTGACCGCCGAGGTGGGGCTTCAGCCCCACGGCTGGTGCGGCGACGCCAGCTTTGGCGATGTAAACGGCGACGGTTGGCCCGATATCTATTTTCTGAACATGCAGGGTCACAATCATTATTACGAAAACCAAGCTGGCAAGAAGTTTGTGGACAAGACAAACCAATATTTTCCTAAGACTCCATGGGGCGCCATGGGAATCAAGTTTTTCGACTATGACAACGATGGCCGCATGGATCTCCTCGTCACTGACATGCACTCCGACACGAGCGAAGAGCAGGACCCCGAAAACGAGAAACTAAAATCTTCTATCTCTTGGACGGATTCCTACATCCAGGGAAGGAAATCCGATTACATATGGGGGAATGCGCTCTATCACAACTTGGGTAATGGCAAATTCGAGGAAGTTTCCGACCGCATGGGGGCCGAGAATTACTGGCCTTGGGGCGTTAGTGTCGGCGATGTCAATGCCGACGGCTGGGACGACATTTTTATTTCCTCGGGCATGAGCTATCCTTATCGTTATGGAATCAATTCAATGTTATTAAACAATCGTGGTGAAAAGTTTCTGGATGCAGAATTTCTTCTGGGAATCGAGCCGCGCAAAAGCCTTTACACGCCGTGGTTCGAAATCGATTGCTCGGACCCGGCGGAAAGACAGGCGCAGGAGAAATTGGATAGCAAGATCTGCATTGGACAGAAAGGAAAGTTCGTTGTGATGTCGCCGCGTTCGAGCCGGTCTTCCGTCATGTTCGAACTGGACAACGACGGGGATCTCGACATTGTGACCAACGATTTCAACTCCGAGCCGCAGGTGCTGATCAGCGACCTGACGCAACGCAAGCAAATTCACTGGCTGAAAGTCGTGCTGGCCGGCACAACCTCAAATCGCAATGGACTGGGCGCAACTGTTCGCGTCCATGCCAGCGGTCAAACCTACTCCAAATACAATGATGGAAAATCCGGGTATCTCGCGCAGAGCGTTCTTCCGCTTTACTTCGGCTTGGGCGACACAACCAAAATAGACTCCGTAGAGGTTGACTGGCCCTCACGAAAGAAACAAGTCGTCACCACAGGGCTGCGAGAAAACCAAACTCTGCAAATCACTGAGCCGCATTAGTGGCTTCCATTCGAAGGTACCCCGCCCGATCATTCCCAACCGCCAACGATTTCAAATTGTTTTTCGCTTCCTGTATGGATGATGACTGTGTCTTTATGCCGCCCTCCAAGATTTATGCGGTTGCCGTTCACGGTGATATCGCGCAGAGCATTTTGAACTGGGAGGCGCAATTTGACGTGGATTTCTCTTGGAACTCCGGGGCGCTCGAGGTCGGCATTTGCTGTCAGGGTTTTTGCCGACGGCTTGGCTCTCATCTTCAGGCTAACTCTTCCCCAGCGAGTTGGGGCTTGATCTATTCTGATCTCTTTTCCTGAAGCGATCCAATCGCGCGGAACGCCCCTGGCGAAATAAATGCCGGCGATAACTGGACGCCGATCGTTCGCGACCTTCCAGCAGTGCTGTCGGTAGAGGTGCAGACGCTGGCATGAAATCAATGTTTAGAAACGGCCCCCCCCTCTCCCGGGGCAGTATATTGGAATCATAGATTTAGGCGGTGCTGAAATTTCTGATCTATTGGGATCAATGGGTTGCGGGTAAAATCCGCTCGGCAAAGGAGTTACGGCTTTATTGGTTAAGTCTGGGTAAGTCCGGACCATTTTTTGGCCCCTTTCCGGGTGCGTCCTTCGCTAGTTATGATGGATTTAGAAAAATGTACGAATGTCCGTACACCGCAAGGATGACCAATCCTCTGACATTTCCCCATGCGCGTCTCGCTTGCATTGATCCCCGACAAATTCTCCCCGCATTTCCTCTGATTCGTAAATAGTTATAGTCAGGTATTAAATCTTTACGAGAAGTTATAATGTAGTTATGGCAGGGATGAGAAATGAGGTCAAACTCGGAAGGACATGGGGATTTGTAGCAACTCATACACCCGCAAAGAACTATATTTCAAATGGGTTAGGACTTACCGAGAACATGTACTTCCCATGTACGTGACAAGAAAATCCCAGGGGGGCAGAAGTCCTCGCGCGACGCATATATCGTTTGCTTATACCCTAAGACGCCTTTTCACGAAAGAGGTCTGCTGCATCTTTACCTCCGCCGGGATCGGCGTCTGAGTCGGTTGAAATATCATGAGCAACTTGCCAGTCGCCGAGCCGCATCGCGACACCCACGACCTGACCGATAACCTCCGCCTCTTGTGGGTATTTAAGCACCTTCGCGGTGACTGGCGAGAGCGGATGGGGCTGAAGAATAATCTCGTCACGATTCAGCGTGCACCAACAGCAGACGTGACCCTCGCGGGTCTCTACAAAATAGATCGGGCGCTCATATTCCGATCTCCAACCTCCCCTTGCAACTTCGTTTCTCCCCTCGTCAACCTGAAGAAAAGTCCCCGGGGGCAAAATTGGATACATGGTTAGGTCTTCGCTGCCGATGTAGCCATAAGTGTATTCATGGGTCGCGAACTGTTCCAGGTAGCTTAGCGGGACGACTCCCCAAGTTTCGACCATTCGGCTGAAGTTGGCCGTGCGCCGACTATCGAAACCGGGATCGAGGCGAACGGGCATCGTGATCGCGGAAACGTTTGCTAAGGCGCCAAAAAAATGGGATTTCGTCGGAGTCGAGACCTCAATGTCTTTCGCGATACCGTTAAGATCTACCCCATACAACCCCAACAACTCTCTTACGTCCTTGCGATAAACGACTGCGAGCGAATAAAAGCGATGAATGCTCGGTAGAATTCCCTTGGTCTCGATATCGGAAAGCCGGCTCGGTGGAATTAAGAACTCATTATTGCCGTACCGCCCAGCGATTCTGGCGCTGGCGACCTCGACGTCCTGCATCGTCAGACCCAACTGTTTTCGCAGCAAGCGAAGATTTCGACCGCCAGAAGACATGTTTGCCTCTCTCTCCCCAAATCATAATTCCCTCCAAAAACTGAAGATCATCCTACGGGGCACACAGTGAGATTCAATCATGATTCTCGCCTTGTCCGGTTTTCGTAAAAAAAACCGTACCACCGTGGGTAGTTCGAAATGGGAATATAGAATCCCCGTTACGATTCCATTTTGGCATCGCAACAACCTATGTCAGTCGAGATCAAGGCGGTGGTGGTCACACGCGATGCCAATATGATTGACATTTTTTCGCAGCGCTTCCGTACCTTAGGGGTCGAGACAGAAAGCGCCGATGACCTGACCTCCGCAGCGAACAATTGGCTGCGATCGAAGATAGAAGCGATCGTTCTTGATTTCGACGGACTGAGCGATCAGCTTCCGATTTTCGCCGAGCTTCGTAAAAACCCTTCAAACCGAAATGCAATTCTTATTGGGGTTGCTACCGGGCTTCCTACGAAGCAGCTAGCGTTCAAGAACGGTGCACAGTTTGTCTTGCCGCGCCCCTTTGCCCAGGATGAGGTTGACCGCGCTCTGCGTGGTGCGCACCGTCTAATGGTCCAGGGAGGCAGGGAGTACTTCAGACTAGCGATCTCGTTGGACGTATCAGTTCACAGGAAATCGAACCCCGTAGTCGAATGCACGACCATAAATCTCTCCCGGAAGGGAATGGCGATCAACACTCCGGAATCGCTCACGATCGGAGAGACGCTAAGTCTTAGCTTCTTGGCGCCCACGTCTCAGGTCTCACTCACAGCGCAAGCCACTGTAGTGTGGGATGACAAGCATGGCAAAGCTGGATTGCGATTTGAGTGCATTGGTGAGCACGTAGAGCAGCATCTCTATGCGTGGCTTGATGACCAATGTCTTCTCTGGCACAAGGTGAGCTAGACCCGACCACGGGAAGCATCGAACTGCTACCGCTAAATTAGCGCTCATGGGGGTAAATTTTGGCGTCAATTTTGTTAGTGGAGGATAGCCGATTCTTGAGGGTGGCTTCGGAACGAGCTCTTACAAAGGCGGGCTTTACCGTTATTAGCACGAGCGACGGGGAGGAAGCGTTGCGCGTCGCCATGGATAAGATCCCAGATCTTATACTCTTGGACATGTTATTGCCAAAACTCGCGGGGCAAGAGGTGCTGCGGCAACTTAAGGCCAACAACGTTACCGCGCACATTCCGGTGGTTGTGTTGAGCAGTCTCTCGCAAGCGAACGCCGAGAAACTTAAAGAAGAGGGGGCAGTTGCTTATTTCGAGAAATCGCATCTCTTGCTTGAGGGTGCCCCCGATCTTCTTATTAAAACAATTGAAAAAATTCTGGCACGACATCGCAAGGAGTCCGATTCTCTTGCGGCGCGAACTCAAGATTAAGCTGGCAGCACAGGGGGACCCGTGCGGGTGATGCTGGTTGAAGACTCCGTTGTGGAGAGGAGACAGATAGGTAATTACCTGTCAGGGTGGAGAATTGAGTTTGTGCCAATAGCCGACGGCAAAGATGCGTGGGACTTGTTGCAGGCTCCCGATGCGCCAAGCTTAGTGCTTCTCGACTGGGCTCTTCCTGGGCTTGATGGCATCGAGCTTTGCAGGAGAATAAGGACACTCGGGGCGAACGGAGCCTATATCTATGTGGTGATGCTTACGGCCAATGAGAAAAAGCAGGACTTGCTGACTGCGATGGCGGCTGGCGCCGATGACTACCTAGTTAAACCCGTTGATCCTGAGGAGCTAAGGGCGCGGCTCATGGTCGGAAAAAGGATACTGGAGCTTCAGCAGTCCATGAGATTCGCTGCGACTCATGATTTTCTGACGAGACTCTTAAACCGCGCCGAAATTCTCGCATCCTTGAAGCGCGAGCTTTCGCGATGCCAACGCGATGGTCAGCCAATCGCAGCAATCTTGGCCGACTTGGATCACTTTAAACTTATCAACGACTCGCTGGGGCACGCCGCTGGCGCGACACAGTTTTAAAGGAAGTGGCCCATAGGCTGCAGTTGGATTTGAGGAACTACGACCTAGTAGGCCGCTATGGCGGGGAAGAATTCTTGATCCTCCTCCCGAACTGTGGCCTGATGACCGCAACTCGCCGGGCCGATGAGATCAGGAGCTTGGTTGCAAAGGATGCGATTATTACAACCTTTGCGGCTGTGTCTGCTACCGTCAGTATGGGCGTTAGTGCAAGCGATAATGCGCTCGATTTGACGGTTGAAGATTTACTTCACTATGCCGACCAAGCCCTTTACGAAGCGAAAGACAGCGGTAGGAATTGTGTTCGCACTTTCAATGCGAGCGCCGACACTTCAAAAACTTTCAGGTGACGGTCGAAGCCTATACTTGCTAGGCCGCGCGGGGGCGATCTTCGCTTTCAAGTTTGAATCTAACCTTCAACTTCTGTATTCGCCCCGAAAATGCGATTGAAGTGAGTAATGCCCCCGCACTCGCCCCTAACAGAAAGACGCCGATACCGAGCCAAGGATCCACGATTCGAGAGTAGCAATTTCTGAAATGTACCGGACCAATGGGCATGAAAATTTACGAAAGACGAATAAAGGCTGGCTAGGCCTTCCCGATCAATAAGAAGGAACGTTCTTTGCTGTAACGCCTCCGGCTGGTATTTTCTGAACGTTTAGGCTGCCGCTCCAGGAATCAATCGTGTACATTCCGCGCAGTACCAAGGGCGGCGCCGATTTCGCAACAATCAAACCCGGGGTTGATGTTGACAGTCCGCTGGCGACATCAAGCAAGCTGGGGCTAAAGCGGGCACGAACAAGGTTGGGAATGGATTTGGAGTGTTGGGCGAGTTGCGAAAGCAGCAAAGATGTGTAAGGTACTCCATTCGAGTACCCTGCTTTATCAGTCATAGCGATGGCTTTCTGCCAAAGTGCGGGGCTACTTAGCGGAGAAATTCCGAATTTCCTAAAAAGCATGTCCGCTATTTCATGCGCGAGCAAAACAGGAATAACAGAATCATTAGGCAATATATTTAGTAGCCCACGGCTGAGAATAATAGTATGACCGACGTTAAAGATTTCGGTGGGCGTGGTCAACAGCACACGACAGTCGATGTCAGGCACATTCATTGCATTCGCTGCCAAAATTCGGCGAACAATTGCATCCAGCCCGTCCTCGACGACGCCTGGGGTTGCCAATAGTCTTTCGTTCTCTAGCCGAGTTATGATATCTGGCGTGTTATTTAGATCGGTATTGTCTCCATCGCTGGCGTTTTTGTAACCCCAAATGAAGATGTGGCCCCGGTAATGGAGATCGGTCGGCGCGTTCTTGTCAATCTGCTGCCACGTCCGATTCTCGTCAAAGTATGAATAAGAAGGCAGCCATGTGCCTTGCGCGACTTCCTCCCGGGTACTATCGAAATGAAAGAACAGCGGAACACTACCAATGCCAAAAAATCTCCTCAACCGCAGATGGTCTAACAGTACCGGAGTGAATGTTCCTCTAATCCGAACGATTTTGAAGTTAGAAGTCTCCACCCATATCTGTCCTTTAAATCGGCCCGGAGAGCTCGGCACTTTCGGCCGAACTGAAAATAGGAGACATTCCCTTTTGCCCGAAGTGGTTTCCTGCAAGTATGTGAGGTCATACGTGTCCGCGTCAAAGTCTTCGAGGTCAATGAATAACATGTCAAGGTAGCCGTCGGGATAGACCTCGCCTTTGTCTCCATTGTTGAGGCGAACCTTCCTACTGGCACGGCTTTGACCAAATAAAAACGTCTGATAGCCTCGTCGACCGTCCCCTGACTCCTTGAAACCCCGAGTGAAATCAACTTTGCTTAAGAAGTATGCGTCATCAATGGGGCTTTGGGCATTGATGCCAGGCCAAAGGCTCTGGAAATACGTTTCGACCAAAGGTTTGGCATCTCCAAGTCCGGCAATCATCTCTCGCTCGCCGTCGAAAATGCGCTTGGTGAGCTGCTGATGCGTCAGACCGGCAAACTCGACGGATGAAGTTCTGCGGACAAGGTGTTGGCCATGTGCGAATGGCATTAGCATCAACGCCAGGACTGATGAAAGAGCTTGGATTCTCATGCGTACGTTACTCGTCCGTTTCGCAGTTAGTTAAGTCAATTGTGGGCAGCAGCTAGATTGTTGACCGCGCCGAAGGTGTGAATCGCGGAAAGGGTAAGGGGGTAAACTTTCCACCAACCCTTAGTCGGGGACTTACGCTTGTAGTGATAACTAACAAAGACCGAGAGTGCGGTTAATGGCACCGCGAGTGCGTACATCCTGCCTCTCGTCGGGTGACTCCCGAGTATCGGATTGACCTCGCTGCAATGCGGGGAACTGACACAGTTTAGCGTTGTTTCCGCGTCCGCGATGGCGGCAAGCACTTGCAATGCATTAAGTGCAACGAACTGGCGATCAATGGTACGCGGCGGTTTGTAAGATTCAATCGCGAGGTCTCTTACGTTCATCTCAGTCGGTTTAATCTGCGGAGATGTCAGGACGTCATTATCCGTGACGACTAGACCCTGCGAGGGAGCGTTTGGCAACTCCGACAGGGGCACTCGAGCTTGGGCATTCGCATGTGAGGGAGTAAAAGCCAGCGATCCGAAACTAAGAACAAGGCAGGCAATACGGGGGGAAAAGGCCACGGTCGGACAAAGAATGTTCATAAACAGCTACCAATTTCGGAGTGTAAGGGGAAACGCGTCGTAGCAGAGAACTCTCAGGATTGTTTTACGGAAGCCGGAATTCGAGGCATAGCCTGGGTGCTAGCGGGGGGCGGTCTCTTCGAGTTTGGCGTATGACCATCAATATCCGGCGTTCCCTCGCTTAGTCCAACTACTGATGTCTTGTCGGGGTCGAGAGCGACGTCCTCGCGTTCCGCGCCTGCCGCAAAACCTGGGAAGTAGTGGAGGGCTGCCGTTGTGACCGCAGCGTTTTGCAGGAATCGTCGTCGATCCATGGCTCATTCACCTCTGCTATATCGGCAAGAAAAAATGGATGTCTTAGAAGATCAGGTCCAATGCTTGCCGGACTCAACCCAACGAAACTTCGAGCGGATTCCCGTCGAACTCCACGTTTCGGACCCTGTCCCCGAGTTTCACTTCGAGCTTGCGCCGCAATGGAGGCAACATTCTCGATCCTGGCGCCAAGGTTAATTTCAGGGTATGTCGGGCTTCGTTCCACTCCATTTGCATTCCCATCCATTGGCCTTTGCGAAAGTCGAATGAAATGCCATCGTCTTCATAGAGCAGGAACGACCCATCGGTCCCGGGATATATCGTGACTGACATTGGCTCATCAACCTTCTCGTCCGTATATTGCTTAACCGGACCAAGCGGAAGAATTGATCCCGCACGCACGTATAGTGGCATCGTCTCTAGATCAATCGTGCGGCTCACCTCGCGACCGCCTTCGACGCGCTCGCCGGTCCAGAAGTCATACCATGCGCCTCGCGGGAGATAGACTTTGCGCGAAGTTGCTCCCTTCTCGACAACCGGAGCGACGAGAATGTCTCTTCCCCATAAATATTCATCACCGCGTGAAACTGCCACAGGATCATCTGGATAGTGCAACCACAACGCACGAAGGATCGGCATACCCGTCGTCGCGCATTCGCGCACCGCGCTATACAGGTAGGGCAACATCCGATAACGCAGTTCCAGATACTTGCGGCAAATGGGCTCGACTTTGGTGTTATGCAACTCGCTGACATCGGGGACGGCAGCTTCGGAATAGCGGCTGATCTCGATTGGTCCCAGATCGCCGGTGTTCCATCCCCACGGAAGCCTCAATTTCCACGTACGACCGTGAGAGCGAAAAAGAGGACAGAACGCTCCGAACTGAAACCAACGCACGAATAACTCAGCAGTGAACTCTTTGGTGGGAACGAATCCACCAATATCAGTACCCCAGTAGGGGATTCCCGTGAGCGCGGTATTGATGCCGTTCGGAATGTGGGTTGCCAGTGTCTCCCAAGTCGAATCCACATCTCCGGACCAAAGAAATGACGCGAAACGCTGCATGCCAGCGTATCCGTTTCGGTGAAGCGCATATGGACGCTCATTCGGACGGTCTATCTGCGGGCCTTCCCAATACATTCGATTGCGGACCAGACGGGACTCGATGTCGAGGGGATCGCCTTCATCCGGCCACCACCCGCCCACTCCCTGCGCGAAAACTTTGCGATGCGCATCCCAGTAGCAGCTCGCTTCTCCCTCGTCGAACCGCTCCAGATCGCAGCGGTCCCGAACGGTTCCGATTAATCGGTCCGCCAAGATCACGGCGTGAAGCACAGTCCGGAAGTTTTCCTTGCGAAGCTCGGTGAGAATTTCTTTCGGGTCAGGAAACACGCGGGAATTCCAGGAAAACGAACCGTTCTCGGTATTCCAACCCGATGGACAGAAACCGGTGCCAAGATAAATCAGTGCATCACAAGGCAACTTCTTTTCGCGGAAGGTCTTTGCCTCGGAGAGAACCTCTTCGCGGCTGGCGAGGGTCCGATGAGATTGCTGATAGCCGAAACTCCATAGGGGCGGCATTTCCGCGTGTCCCGTAAGCCGCGCATATTCCGCCATGAGAATTTGCGGCTCGCGTGCGCCAACGACAAAAATGTCCAATGGAAGCGCGTTGTCGTGGGCAGGCAGGAACTTACCTTCGGCCCCGGTGAGGTCGAACGTGCCGAAGGGCTGATGAAAATAAATCGCCCAGCCTGCGGTGCCGATCAACCATGGAATGGGTACCCGGCCACCATGCGTTCGCAGTTCATAGCCTCCCTGGCCACTTCGCATGGGGTCCGACGATCCGCGGCGGTCGAATTGAGGACCACCCTCACCAAGCCCAAGCAATGGCGAATCATCGGTTGCGAATGAAATCGCGCCCGTTTCCTGATCCCACTTCAGGGTTTGGATCGGCTCGTCTTTGAGATTAGTTATTGCAAAAGTTACCGGATCAGAAGATATCTTTATTTTTAGATTGCGGGCGGTGACTGTTTGCGGGGTGATCTCACCGCGCAACTTCCGAACCGGCGGTCCCCACGATGCCTTGACCAGCGAACCATTCATGGGAATGGCGACGGCCTGGCCGCGGCTAATTGGAACGATACTTAGGCGCACCGTATGTGCGCTGATAGATGCAATTTGAATTTCGAAATCTCTGCCATTGATGATGTGGGATGGCTCGATACCGTTTAACTGCGCCGGTAAAAGAAATACCGCTGAAGCGGCACTCATGGCTTTCAGTATTTCGCGGCGATTATATTGTTTCGACACAGTGCGGATATAATATACAAGATTTTGGAGCTCTAAATCCCCTTTTTGAACGTCAGCAGACGAAGTAATTGGAAAGGAAAACCTTGAGACGAGTCTCGAAGTCAAGCTGGATTCTGCCGTTGGTTGTGCTTGCGGCTTTATCAATGGCAATACTCACATTCGCTGACGATCTACCACAGGCACCCGAGAGTTCGGTGCAGACTTTGACTCCAAAGCCAGGATTTTTTACGGAACCGGGAGTGGCGATCAATCCTCGCGATCCAAATCAAGTAGCAGTCGCGTTCCAGGATAACGCTCACATCGCATACTCCGTGGATGCCGGGAAAAATTGGCAGATCGCGGTCGGCACGGAGCCGCCAAATTATCGCGTTTCCGGCGATGTCTCCGTCGCGTATGACAATCTGGGTCACGCCATCCTTTGTTATATGGCGTTCGATAAGCTGGGAACGTTCAATTACTGGGGACACAATTCGTCGCGAAACGGTCTCTTCATACGTCGCTCGATGGACGGCGGCAAGACATGGGAAGCGCAACACATCCCGATTATTGAACATCCGACCGAACCCGGTGTTCCGTGGGAAGACAAGCCTTACATTGTCGCGGACAGTACTCAGGGGACTTTTGGCGGCAACCTGTATGTCGGGTGGACGCGCTGGACATTGAGCGATTCTGAGATTCTGATATCCCGCTCCACTGATGGAGGAACGACTTGGTCGAAGCCTGCCGAAATTGACGATCATCCCGGCCTTCCTCGCGATGATAATGGCGCCGCAGAAGGATTTGAAGGAACTGTTGGCCCGGATGGAACTCTATACATAGTTTGGGCGCAGGAGAATAAGATCATGTTTGTCACTTCGCACGATGGCGGGAAGACGTTCTCGCATGCGCGCGAAATCATTCCGACCGCGCCAATTATGTTTCAAATTCAGAATCTGGAGCGCACCAACGGCTTTCCCCAGATTGCAATTGATCCGCGTGGCGGACAACAGAGTGGCAAATTGTATGTAACCTGGTCCGACTATCGGAATGGCGACACTGATATTTTCATTTCCAGTTCGAATGATCATGGCAAAACTTGGAGCGCAGCGGATCGGGTAAATAACGATCCCGTCCACAATGGCGCCGACCAATTTTTCCAATGGCTCGCGGTTGATCCGGCTGATGGTGCGGTGAATGTCGTGTTTTATGACCGCCGGGGAGATCCTGCGAATCGAAAACAGATAGTGGTGCTCGCCCGCTCCACCGACGGAGGAAGTTCCTTCAACAACTTCGCATGGACCAGTGAACCTTTCGACGCGAGCGGCGTTTTCTTTGGAGACTACACCGGGCTTGCTGCTTTGAATGGCCGCGTCTACGGAGTTTGGACGGAGAAACCGGCAAAGAAAGAATCCTCCCCTAATTCGACAAACGAAGAAACATCAAAAGCACATCACGGAACGATTGTGCGCGTGGGAGTTGCCGATTTCAGCGCGCCCAACAACTCCCATTAGCGGGATGGGCTGGAACGTCTGCTGTAGCTACCGCCTCCGGCGATTGCCGGTTGACCCTTGGCTATCCTCTTTAATCTCAAAATTGTTCGGCGGCGTCACGCCCAGCAAATATTGAACGAAATAATCCCAACGCCTGCGCACGAGATAGAGAGCGTGATCGCCGCTTTCCCCGTGATACATATTGGGGACGAATAACATATCGAAATTCTTATTCGCCTTCATCAGTGCATCGGCGAAGCGCATCGTCTCAACAGGATGCACATTGTCATCAATGTCGCCATGTTCTATCAGCAAATGCCCCTGGAGCCGGTCGGCCATTGTGACATTGGACTGTGCCGCATAATCGTCTCCCACCGGATATCCCTGATAGGCCTCGTTCCACCACGCTTTGTCGAGGCGGGGATCGTGGTCGCCCGAGATGGAAACTCCAACCTTATAAAAATCTGGAAAGACCAGCATGGCATGGGCAGCGCCGTATCCTCCCGCCGATGTGCCGTAGATGCCGACCCTTGTGGCATCCATGTACGAGTATTTGGCGGCCATTTGCTTGATCATGGCTACGTGATCTTCAAAGGAGCCCCCTAGATTGTGGTACGAGAAGAGATGAAACGCCCGCGACCGTCCTGCTGTCCCGCGGCCGTCAACCATTACAACGATGAAGCCCAACTCCGCCATGGATTGCAGCCGCAGAGTTCCGCCGAAAGTCTTGGGAACGAAGAACCCTTGCGGGCCGGTGTAGACCTGCTCAATAACTGGATATTTTTTCGAGGGGTCGAAATTCGACGGGCGCCATATCAAGCCGTAGAGGTCGGTGCTGCCGTCGGCGGCTTTCCCCTGAAATGGTTCAGGAAATTTCCATCCCGTCGCAAGCAGTTCGCTCGCATCGGCTTTTTCAAGCTCGCGAACCACGGACCCGTCCTTGGTGCGCCGGAGCACGGATTCTCCGGGCAGATCGGCACGCGAGTAGTTGTCCACGAAGAACGATCCATCGGGGGAAGCGCTGACGGAGTGGTTGGCATTCCCCGGTGAAAGCAGCGTCAATCCTTTGCCATCAAAACCAATGCTATACAGATGTGTCTGATAGGAGTCTTCGTTTTTCTCGCGACCGTTTGCCAGAAAAAATATCCGACGATTCTTCTCGTCAACGTATTCAATTCGTTGAACTACCCACGGACCTTGCGTTACCTGATTCTTTAATTGTCCGGCTTTCCCATCGTAAAGATACAAGTGATTCCAGCCATCCCGTTCAGAGCTGGCCAGTATCTCGCCTGTCGCATGCACGTAGCGAAAGAAAGTCTCGCCTGGATCCGAGTATTGATCGGAATGCTCGCGCCGCAAGACTTTCTGCTCACCTGTGTCAGGGTCAATGACGCGAAACTCTTTGGTCTTGAATCCGCGGTCGTCGCTGTCGTAGTAGATGGTCTTGCTATCGGGAAACCATTCGAATCCGGGGCCGTCTTGAAACGGCAATTCGATGGGATCGGTCTTAACCTCAATGCGTTTCTCCGACTGGATGTCGAAGATGATGGGTTCAGCCTTCGCTAGCACCTCTGCCGGCAGCGGGTACACATAGGTGAACGCCTTGGGTCGGAGCTGGTCCGGAGGGACGAACTGAAGACTCGTAAAACGTCCGGCATTTCTCGAATCAATGCGGTAAGTAATCAATTTTGAAGAATCGGGCGACCAGAACACTGCGGCGGGCTGCTTTACATCTTCGGTTCCTTGTTCGACGAGAACACGCAGAGAGGGAAGCGGAGTTGCGTAGTCCCAGCTCTTAATTCCATCGTCTGTCAGCTTTATTATTTCTCCTGTCGAAACATAGCGGACGTACAGGTTATGGTCCTGGACAAACGCCGTCCATTTCTTGTCGGGCGAAAGCGCTTCATCAGGATCGTCGGCAGGCGTCTCTTTGCATTGATAGTCTGCAAGGGTGCAGCTCCATTGGTCCTTGCCGATTTTGAAACGGACTGCTTTTCCTTCAACAAACTCGATTTCTTCAAAAGGCAACTGCATCGGGTCGTATTCATGTTTTGAGGCTTGCGAGAGCGCGGCAGCTAGTTTTGCCTGATCAAAGGGGGGTACGCTCGTATTGTTCTGCGCATCTACCAGAACAAACTCGATTCCCTTAGGTCCCACTCTGCGATACCAGAAACGATTTGTCTTCTCAATCCAGTTCGGTCTTACATCGGCGACAAAAACCATGTGCCGCAGATTTCCCGGAAGAAAGCGTTGCGCCCGCTGGTAATCTTCGAGCATCCCTTGGGCAAAGACCTGCTCGGTCAATCCAGCGAAAACCAAAATCGTCGCGATCCACGCAATCCGGCGGATGTGTCCTAGGTTCAGAAATCGGATCGGCAACAAGTCCAAAATCACACCTCCTAGTGCGCTTTGACCCTGACGAGCACGACTCCATGCCTCGGCACATAAGACGTGAAGCTGTCTCTGACTGTGCCCAGATCTTTCTTGACCCACAGATCCCGAACGTTTGCCTCACCGCTTAAACCGATCTGCGAAAACTTGACGGTCATTGGTTCGGCAGTGCGCTGGCGGTTAAACAATCCGACGACCTTGCTGCCATCAGCCATGGGTTTCATCCACACTTCGAATGGGCCTTCCTGGGCGACGCGGAATCCTTGTTTGCCAAGCGAATCCTGGTCCACGGCAATGACTTCGCGGTTGGTCAAAATGTCCAATGTGTACGGCGTCATACTGGTCAGGTCGTTGCCGGCGATCAATGGAGCAGCGAGGATCGCCCAAAGGCTGAAATGAGTGCGATATTCGTCGTCGTTCATTCCGCCATTGCCGACTTCAAGCATGTCCGGGTCATTCCAATGCCCCGGCCCCGCAAAGTTCTCCAAGCCGTTCTGGTCAAATCCGATTTCCGCCATCACCCGGTACTCGTCAGAAATGTCGCCGGTCGTGCGCCACAAATTGCCGCCTACGGAAGCTCCCCACTCCCAGACTTTATTCCACCCATACTCACAGAGACTCAGAATGATCGGACGTCCCGTCTTCTCTAATGCATCGTGCATTTTGGTGTATGCGGATTTCATTTGCTCAAGGCTGCCTGTGGATTGGCACCAGTCATACTTCAGATAATCAATCCCCCACTTCGCGTAGGTCTGGGCGTCCTGCGCCTCATGGCCCAAGCTTCCCTCATACCCAGCACAGGTTTTTGGACCTGGAGACGAGTAAATCCCAAGTTTTAATCCTTTGCTGTGGACGTAATCCGCGAGAGCTTTCATGTCCGGAAACTTTTCGTTTGGCTGGATAAATCCGTTGGCGTCGCGTTTTCCATCCCATGTGTCGTCAATGTTCAGGTAGACGTAACCGGCATCTTTGAGCCCGGTCGCCACCAGCGCGTCGGCGGTGCTCCGAACAGTTTTGTCATCAATACGGTCCCCGAAGTGGTTCCAACTGTTCCAACCCATGGGCGGTGTCAACGCAAGGTTGTTTTGCGTTGCGGAAGCGGATTGAAAGATTGAAAGGCAAAGAAGGGTGAGGAACAATCCAGTTTTGTTTGGACCAAGCATTTTTCCTCTCGCAATCAGGAGGTAGTGATTTTCCCGAAAAATGAAGCAGCCATTAATCAACAGTTCCAACTGAGGCCGACAATAACGCCGCAAGCACGCACACGATCAGCTTGCGCGAATTGCAAGAGGCTCGGAAACTGGTTCTTTCGTCAACTCTCCGTCAACCATCCGCCAGATTTTCAGAGGATTGTTTTCCCTCAGCTCAAGCGGCAGCACAGCGTCGGGGAAGCCTTGATAGCACACAGGTCTGCAAAACCGGAAAATGGCCTGGCTGCCGACTGAGGTCGAACGCCCATCGGAAGTCGCCGGATATGGCCCTCCATGCACCATGGCATGAGAAACTTCCACACCAGTCGGAAAGCCATTGAATACTAATCGCCCAACCTTCTCTTCGAGAATCGCGAGCAAGTCCGAGAACTCGCGCAGATCTTCTTCGGTGCCATGAATCGTTGCCGTGAGATGTCCTTCCAATCCGCGCGCAACCTGAAGAACCTGTTCTCGATTGGAGTACTGCACTAATAAAGTCGCGGGGCCGAAAATTTCGCCTGCCAGGTCAGTGTCATCGAGAAAAGATTGGACATCAGTTTCGAACAGTGCGGACCCCACGCAAAATCCAGAGCCATTCAGTGCAGGCTTTTCGGCCACCAACTTAACCTTGGTGTGAGATTTGCGAGCCGTAACGCCAGAACCATAGGAAGACCGAATCACATCAGTCAGCAGATGAAACGGCGAGGAGCCAAGCACCGATTGCTCGAGCTTACTTTTAAATCCAGAGGCCGCGTCACCGCCAGGCAAGAACACCATTCCCGGTTTTGTGCAGAATTGGCCAGAACCCAAGGTAAACGAAGCATAGAGATCAGTCGCAATCCTATCTGCCCTGCCCCGCATTGCGCCCGGCAAAATGAACACGGGATTCGTGCTGCTCATCTCAGCATAGAACGGAATGGGATCCGGACGGGCAGCACACACATCCAAAAGTATTCTCCCTGCGATCCGGGATCCCGTGAAACCACCCGCCTTCACCAAGGGATGCTTCATCAGAGCGATCCCAACGTCCTTGCCACCGCCGAACAGAAGGGAAAATACGCCTTCGGGCAAATCACACTCCCGAACCGCTTCCCGCACCGCATGACCTACAAGCTCGCTTGTACCGGGATGCGCGGAATGCGCTTTAACAATGACGGGATTTCCGCTGGCGAGGGCTGATGCAGTGTCGCCGCCCGCGACCGAGAAGGCTAACGGGAAATTGCTGGCTCCAAACACCACCACTGGCCCCAAGGGGCGCAGCATGGATCGAAGATCAGGCTTGGGAGCCGGTTTGCGATTTGGATCCGGACGGTCAAGCCGCGCCATGACCCATGAACCTTCTTCCACGACTTGCGCGAATAGGCGAAGTTGTCCACACGTACGCGCCGTCTCGCCTTGCAAACGTGCCATTGGCAAAGCTGTTTCTTTTCCCGCGCGTTCGATTATTTCCGCAGCGTTCGCTTCTATATTGGCCGCAATCTTGCGTAGAAATGTCGCTTTTTCACGGCCCGGGATCCGGCTATAGGTTTGGAATGACCGATCCGCCAACGTCACAGCTTTATCAATTTCATCTGACGTCGCGGCATGGAATTGAGGTTCCAAGCGCTCGCCATTAGCCGGGTTGGTTGCATGGAAAATCTGGCCGCTACCGCCGCCTGCCTGAAATCCAATAATTGACTTGCCTGAGAGTTTCATCGTTTACTCCAACTTCTCATTGCGAAACACTTCCGAATTGCTAACTCTGGCGCGTGTGCCGTTCAACGGCCTTTTCAGCCTTCCAGAATGTCCGGCTCATGTATGGGCATCACGCAAAATGATTCTTGACGGCAGATAAGGTTCGAAAGGAATAGCAGACTTCTTTTCTGTGACTTGATCCACCAGGAGCCGTGCGGTCGCAAGCGAAGTCGTTATTCCGAGACCTTCATGCCCTGTCGCGAGATACACGGTGGAATCTGCGAACGAGGGACCAATCAATGGAAGCTTGTCGGGGGTTGCAGCGCGAAATCCGGTCCATACGCGAATAGCTGAGAGCGACGCTAAACCAGGCATGTACTCTTCAGCGCGCCGCATCATGCGACCCAGAATGTCATTATCAACCTCTTTGTGTTCGACATCGTATTGGCGCGAAGACCCGATCAGAATTTGTCCAGTTTTCCGGGGTTGCACATTAAAAGCCACTGAATCTCCAGTGGTCGAATGAGCACTTTTCAGATAACCCAACTCAACCAGTTGATGCCGCACAAATCCCGGATAGCGGTCGGTAATAACCAAGTGACCTTTCCGCTTCTTGATTTCGAGTCCAGGCGTGAGTTCGGGCGCCCATGGCCCGGCAGCATTCACAATCTTTTCCGCCGAAAATTCATTCCCATTGGAGGCACGAAGTCGTCCGTCGCCGATGAACGAAACCGCAGAACCTAGAAACAGTTTGGTCTCCCGAGTTTGAGCGCGTTCGATCAAAAATCGTGCTGCACAGGGCGGATAGAGAACACCGTCTTCTGGAACAAGCAGCCCTCCAGCGAGTCCCTTTCGCAAATTCGGCTCAAGAGATTCCAATTCCTTCGCATCAAGAACTTCGACCGGCACCCCGCGTTCGCGGTAGTAGTTTTCTTTGCGCCGGACTTCGACCATTTCTTCGTCGTCTACAGCGACCCAAATTGTCCCGCACTCTTCATATTCAACCTCGGAAGGCAGAACGCCCCGCAGCCCCCGCCACAGTTGCTGCGAGTAGCGCGTCAGAGCGAATTGGGCGTCAGAATCGTCCATCACTACGATGTGTCCCATGCCCGAAGCAGTCGTCCCGCCGCCAATCACGTCGCGGTCTATAACAGCAACCCGCATTCCCTGGCTCGCAAATTCGTCCGCGCACGCAGCACCCACTATGCCGTTCCCTACAATGGCCACATCGTATTCGGGCGCGCTCAAGTTGGAATGGCCTCCAGGACCAACTCGTAATGTTATAGATTAACTAGGAACCAAGTGCTGGTCTGGCTTAGTGCGTTAATGATTATGAGTACGTTTTTTTTACTCACGGGCTGCGATTTCTTGAACTTTAAAGGCCACATAATTAATGATGTTAAAGCCCATATTATGGATACAATATCCAAACGTCAAGCTAAGCCTGTTCGAATAATCTGCACGAACTGAAAGCTTTTAAACGAGCCTTGAGAGAGTGAGGTCTGACTGGCCGACCACAGCGGAGTTGAAGTTTTGCCTGAAAATCCTGCCAACACCGACCACGAATTTTCACGCGGATTAAGCCTGTTTGACTCCATCATGCTAGTGGCTGGAGTCATGATTGGCTCGGGAATATTCATCGTCTCGGCAGACATGTCCAGAAATATTGGAAGTGCGGGCTGGCTGCTTGTCGCGTGGGCAGTCGCAGGCATTCTAACAATATCTGGAGCGCTGTGTTACGGAGAATTGTCCGCAATGATGCCGCAAGCGGGCGGAATGTACGTCTACCTGCGTGAGGCCTATTCTCCTCTGTGGGGATTCCTCTACGGGTGGACGCTGTTCACTGTCATTCAGACAGGCACAATTGCGGCCGTCGCCGTCGCCTTCGCGCGATTTTTGGGAGTGCTCTGGCCTTCCATCTCGGAAGATAAATATTTGGTTTCACCCGTGCGATTTTCCACTCATTATGCACTTTCGCTGTCCACGGCTCAGCTTTTAGCGCTTTTAGCTATTGTCCTCCTCACGTTCACCAATACCCGGGGTTTGCGTTACGGAAAAATCGTTCAGAATGTATTTACGGTTTCCAAGATGGGAGCCCTCTCCGGTCTGATATTGTTGGGGCTTTTTGTGGGACGGAACGCGACGGCGTTGCATTTGAATTTCGGCAATCCCTGGCACGCCACTGGAGTTGATCCCGTCTCCGCGGGACTTGACGCGACTACGCTGTTTGGGCTGTTCGTTGCAATCTGCTTGAGCCAAACCGGATCGTTATTTTCCGCTGATTCCTGGCACAACATCGCTTTTGCCGCGGGCGAGGTTAAAAGACCGGAGCGAAACGTGACTCTCGCCATGGTAATAGGAACGATTGTCGTGATCGCGCTCTACCTGCTTGCCAACGTGGCTTATTTAGTCACCCTTCCGCTGCAAGCGATTCAACATGCGCCGGCGGACCGCGTCGGCACGGCAACGCTTCAGGCCATCTTCCCCCGGCTGGGCGGACCTGTAATGGCCGCAGCAATTATGGTTTCGACCTTTGGAACCATCAACGCACTCATCTTGACCGGCGCTCGCGCCTACTATGCGATGGCCCGGCAAGGATTATTCTTCGCTTTCGGCAATAAGTTGAACCGTGCAAGAGTACCCGCGGCATCTCTGTGGGTTCAGGCTCTGTGGGCAATGATGTTGGTTTTGCCACGCACATACAACCCGGCAACAGGTGCATGGGGAAACCTATACAGCAACTTGCTGGATTACGTGATTTCGGCTGCCTTGATTTTTTACGTATTGACAGTTGCAGCAGTGATTCGGCTCCGTATAACGCGGCCCGACTCCCCACGACCCTATCGCACATTTGGATATCCATTCATTCCAGCGATCTATATCCTGGGGGCCAGCACGATTCTCGCGATCTTATTTATTTATCGTCCGTCCACAACTTGGCCAGGATTGATTATTGTCCTGCTCGGAATCCCTCTTTACCTGCTGATTCGCTGGGCAAGAAGTGGGCCGCAAGGCCGGCTTGCTGAATAATCCCGTGGTGTAGGGCCCCAGGGTAATGGCTCACTTCGATTTTTTTGTCTTAATTTGGGGCGTCGTCGCAAGCTTGCGAGGGATTCTGCGTTTCGCGGATACGCGCTGAACACGAGCAACTGCGCCGCTACGCGCGAGATCCTTCGAGACTGAAGTCTCTCAGGATGACGTCAAATAGAGATTTGTTCAAAGTGAGCTACTACCCATTCCGGCTTCAATCCGCGCGATGAAAGCCGTCAGTAATCAAATGAGTACTCGAATCTCCCTAAGAATTGCCATCTGAGTTTGATTGCTATACTGCTAATTGCCTCCAACTGCGCGGTATACTATGCGTTTGCTATAAGGACCCTCGCGAAATTCCGAGTGCAAAGTTTGAGATGACGGCCATAGACGACGCTGCCGGATCTGCAATCCCACGCCAATCGCTCACATCCGCGGTGGCGGACAAACTGCGCGAACAGATTATTCGAGGAGAAATCCCAGAAGGTTCGCAATTGCGGCAGGATGTGATTGCAGCGAAGTACCATGTCAGCCGGATACCGGTCCGGGAGGCCTTGCGGCAACTGGATGCCGAAGGCTTGATCACCATTGTTCCCAATCGAGGAGCCATCATCCCGGAGCTGTCCCCGAATGACATTGAGGAACTGTTTGCGATCCGCGCGCTATTAGAACCCGAGGTACTGAAGCTCTCGATTCCCCTGCTTACTGCGTCCGACTTTGCCGAAGCCGAAGCGATTTTAAATAAGTATGTCGGTGAGTTACAGCGTGAATCACATATTGCGAGCTGGGGACAGCTCAATTCGCGGTTTCACTCCATGCTTTATTCCCGTGCTGACCGCCCGCATTTCATGTCCATCATCCGCAATGTGAATCATACTGGCGAGAGATATACCCGGCTGCAACTCTACTTGACCCATGGTGTGAAGCGCGCGAACGAAGAGCACCATCAGATTCTGGAACTGTGTCGAAAACGTGATGTCCAGGCGGCTTGCGAGTTACTTCGCCAGCACATTCAACATGCTGGCCAGTCCCTCAAGCACGTGTTGCAGCAGAACCGTCAGATGGCGCCCGCTTCTCCTCGCAAAGCGGTTCGACGGCAGCGAGAGTGATCTTTTCTTGAACTCTCATTGCTTGAGAGTGACCCATGTCACATTCTTATCGAGTGGGATAACGTATGCACCGCGTTCCTCCTTTAACTTCCCGGCGGGGCGATATTTCCCCACCCCATTTACTTTCGCTGGTTGCTCCACTCTTAGGAACGCAATCGGTGTGGACACCGTTGCCGGGGCAAGCTCCAGCCGCACTGTGCCTGTGCCAGCTTTCAAATTCATTTCTACGCTCGCGAACTTGCCGGCATCCAGTGTCAGCCAAAGGCCAAGCGGAGCCACGTAAACGCGCGAGCGGAATGAATCGAGCGGCGTGATTTTGGCCATATCGCCATTAACCTTAATATTGCCACCAAAGGCCAGCCAGCCGAATTGCGGGGGATGGACGATGTAAGTCGCGGTGTTCCAGGCGTGGCCGAAAAAGTTCGGGCCATAATCCCCAGACAGTGGGTCGAGCTTTAGCATGTCGGGGAAGGCATGGAACGCAGCCGAGGCGAACCCTTCCTGGTCAATATCTGTGAGCGCGCCCATGGTCCCGCCGTACCCGACCCGTAACAAATAAAGATCGTCGGGATGCTCGCGATATTCGGCGAGCAGCGGTATCGCGTTTAGGCCAGACCCGTAATGATGGAGTTGCCGTTCGAGCCTGCGATCCTTGGCGGCGAAAATAAAATCCCAATATCGGCGGGTGCTGCCGTTGTACCCCCAATGGGGAATTGCCGGATCATAGCCCAGGATTGCGTTGAGAGTCACATCGGCCTTGTCCTGATAACCGAAATATTTCGTCCACGCATAAACTTCTTCCTGGCCGGTTGAGTCCCACGGCATCTCACTACCGAACGGATAGGCTTGTTTCCTCCACACGTCGGTACGCGCTCGCATTTTGGCTTCCAGATCGTCCGCCTGCTCCTTCATGCCTTCGCGTTTAAGATCATTCAGAATTCCCAGGAAGATGTCGCCTTCCATTTGTCCGAACACAGCCAAACCCGGTGCATATTTGGTCATGGCAATGGAAGTTTCGTAAGCATGAGTCAGATACCAGTCCCAAGGATGGTTCGTGATCAGCCCCCGGTTATTCCGCGCCAACCGATAAAACACCCAATAGGCCGCGGCAACATGCGGATAGTCATAGGAGCGGTCAACCTGTTCCGAAGCCTGCTTGTTCCAACTCGTCCAGCTTTTCCAATTGAGATCGCTGCGATAATAGCCAGCGGGCATTTCATCGGGCTGATAGTAAAAGAGGCTTTTGCGCACCCCGTACTGACGAGGTCCATCTTTATATTGCAATCCACCCCATACCACGCCATCAATAAACTTCTGAAGTTTTTCGATCTCTTCTTTATTCGGCCGGACCAGTTCCTTCATCACCGCCGAAAGCCACGCTCCGCCGCCGCCTTCGTCGCCTAAGCCGGCGATCCAGGCGCGGCTGTCCTGCATTACGATTTGATTAGCCTCGCGGTCATAGGTCATTACCGATGGACTGCGATGAAAGGGATCGTTTGAGTCCACGAACCACTGCTTCGTGGTAAGAAAGTGACCCATGTTCGCTACCACTTGAGCCTCGGGCTTCGTCACGAAATACTGAATCGTCTGCACCAAACCGTCTTCATAGGTGACAGTCAGACGAGATCGTCCCCATGTTTTACCATCCATGGTGTAGGCGATCCATCCGGCGGAAGGTGATCTGTCTTTATGGATCGTCATCGCTCCTGCGGGTTCGACCTGCAATGACTTGACGCTCCGGGAATATTTCAGAAATAGACATCCGTGGATGTCCGTCGGCAGAACATAACCTGGGATACCAACCGCGACTGGACGGTCATTGTCAGCAAGGGTTTTTTCAATTCCGCGAATAGAATCGGAGACTAGAAATTTCAGCCCGAAGGCTTTCGACTCGCCCGGTGCTAGGGTCAGAGCCGTTGGTGGATTCCATTGTTGAGCGTTCTTCCACTCATTTTCCGCGTAGGCTTGACTGTGAACCATCCATTGATAGAAGCCTTCAAACGTGATGCCTCGTGGCGTAGGATCGGTGAAAATCGGCACTGCGCCCCATGATCCCGGTCTGTCCAGGATCGGATTGTAGGCTTCAAAGGGAGTCTTGCCTTCTGGCACTACTAAGAGCGCGGGACCGTGACCTGTGAGCCGGGTAACTTGCAAGTATCCGGCATCCTCGCCAATGTACGGATCATAGAACGAGCATTTCGCGTGGGCCTCTTCCAAAGAGCGGTTGTTAAGCACATTGTTGAAGATCATCGGGATGCCGAGAGCGCCTACTTCAATGGTTGCTGGAGTTTTGTTCTTTAGGATGAATCGTAGAACCAGCTTGCCGTTTACGAGCCTCCACGCTCGAATGATCTTCAATGGAAAATCAGATGGCAATGTTGGAGTGAGGTCAGCCGCTGCGAGATTCTCCGCCGAAGCGGCAAGCGGAATGACTGGCGCCCGTACAGTAGCTGTCGAGTAGTTCTTCCACGCAGTCTCACCTGCCGTGCGCAGCCGAAACGTAATGTCCCCCAAGTGAAAATAACCATCTTTGGAGCGCTCAACCAGCAGATCACCGGGCGTGAAATCGAAGTCTCGGGCCACTTTCGGCTTGAGTGCGGCGACCGTCTGCGAAGATCTCACCAGGCTGAGCGTGAAGTCGGGAGTATCTAAATCGAGCGTCCCCTGCGCGAGCATCGGACCTGGAGTTGAGGGTGCCTTGGGCGATTCTTCCTGGCCGACAGCGCGCTGCTTGAGCGTCGGAATCAAACTGAGCGCGATTACAAATAGCAGGGGTGCCGTGGGACATCGTAAACGGAAAATTGTCATTGCTATTGCCATTTGCGGGTGCTTCAACACACGCGACCCGGACTCCCAGAATTATGGAACGGTCGCACGGTGATTTGCGTCTTTCACACTAATTTTGTGCTGGGCAGGGATTGCGAGTTAGTTCTCGAGGGCGGCTTCGGAGAGAATCCCTGATGATCTCTAGGGTTCGGTGCAACTCCTCCCCAATCAATTCGAGGCGTGGAGCACGAACTCGAGCATTGCCCATCCCCACTTCGGACTGCACCACCTTAATCAGCTGAACGAAATTCGGCACGGTATCCATTCGAAGCAGCGGCAAAAACCAACGATATAAATCAAATGCTTTTTCGCGCTCGCCGTTGATCGCAAAATTGAGAAGCTCGACGGATTCGCGCGGCAATGCATTCGCCAAGCCCGCGACCCAGCCCACCGCGCCGACGCCGATTCCCTCAATGATCGCGTCATCCACGCCGACACATAACTCCAGCCGGTCACCCAGCAATGCTCGAATCGCGCTAACGCGCCTTGCATCTGTACTGGATTCCTTCACCGCCTCCAGGTTCTCGTGCTCTTGCGCCAATTCCTGTATTTGTTCAGGGATGAAATCTGTTCCGTAGGCAACCGGATTGTTGTACAGCATGCACGAAAGTGGAGTAGCTTCGATCACTGCGGATACATGCGCCTTCATTTCCCGCCAATCGCCTTGATATACGTATGGCGGCAAAACCATCAAAGCATCACAGCCTGTGTCAGCCGCCGCTTTTGCCAGGGCGACGGCTTCGCCCGTGGCAAGCCCGGAAATCGATGCCATGACCGGAGCGCGTTCCCGGACGGCAGCGACACAAGTCTTAACAATCTGCAATTTTTCTTCGAAGGAAAGCGTGGCGCCTTCTCCGAGCGATCCCAGCGTGACAATGCCTGTACAGCCGTTCTCCAGCAGCCAGCGGCAATGATCGGCCATGAAGCCATGATCGACTGCGAGATCCTGATCAAAACAAGTTGTTATCGCCGGCATCACACCCTTCCAATTCATGCGCATCCTCCTGTCACTTCGCAATGCTTCGTTATTGATTGCGAAGACAACGCGCCCAGGTTTGCCAGGTTTGTGGGGAAGATCGGCGGCCGCACGGAATCTGGCGACCAACCGAAGAGAAATCTAGTTGCCGGCCCGCAAACACGTCCCTGGCAAGGACCCATACCACAACGCGTGTCCAGTTTTGCCGCGCGCCAGGAGGTATGCCTGCTGAGACGGGAATAATCAACATCCTCGCAGCGGCAAACAATTGTCGTTTGGGATGGCAAACTTCGCAATTCCGTTCGCAGTGTAAAGGTCTTATCCAGCACTCCCGCGAACCTTTTCATCTTCCCTCGTGCCTTGCAAAGCTTCTTCGCCGCACTCTTGTTTCCTGCCACGGCGAAACCTGCGATTTGCCCCTCCGCGATTGACAAATCCAAACCTCCAATGCCGGTTGGTTCCCCAGCGCAAAAAACATCAGCGCGGGAAGTTTGCTGAAATTCGTCTACATGGACATAACCATTTCGAATTTCACAGGCAAGCAATTCGGCAATCTCCGTGTTAGGAACCAGATGGAATCCGCACGCCAGGTAATCGCAAACAATTGTCGCAGTCTTCCCGTTTCGCCGTATCACAACTCGCTCCAAGGAATCTCTTCCAAGGGCTTCTGTAGGCCAACAATTCGGCACGAAAGGAATGCCTGCGAGCGCACTACGCAGCGACATTGCCTGCCGGATCTTTTGTGGCTGGCGTAATAGCTCAACCCCAAATCGCACCAGCGATGTCCACGATTGTTGCTCGCAAACCATAAGAACATTCGCTTGATGATGGCGAAGATATGCGGCGACTGCAAGTAACAAAGGCCCAGTTCCAGCAATAACGACTCGCTTTCCTTCAATCGGAAGTCCTGACTTCACAAACGCTTGCAGACCGCCCGCACCCATGACGTTGGGAAGTGTCCATCCTGGAAATGGCAAAAAGCGTTCCCGTGCACCCGTGGCCAAAACCAATTTCCGATATTTCAATTCGCAAACGTCGTTACCTCGTTCCGCGAGCAAAATATCAGTCTCTGGATGGTCAAAGACTCGCGTTCCACAAACTACGCTAACCTTAGCCGCTCCGAGCCTCTGTGCCCAATGCTTTGCTTCCTTTGCGGAGTTGATCGTGTCGCCTCGCCAGATTTGACCTCCGATTCCGGGATTGTCATCAACCATGCCCACATGCAATCCAGATTCAGCGGCACAAGTTGCCGCGGCCATACCGGCGGGTCCTGCACCTACGACGAGAACATCAAAGTGTTGCCTTATCACGTTATTCACCCGCGCGGATTTCCATTCCGGATTCGCACACGATCTGACAGCTACGACAATGGGGCGTCCCGTTAATTTCTACCCGGCACTCAAAACAAATTCCCATCCCGCAAAGAGGTCCGCGCGGCTGCCCAGATACAGACCTGCGGCATGAGGTTCCTTGAAACAAAACCGCGACCGCGACTGTTGTTCCACCGGCCACCACTACGGGGATTCCATTAACGGTAACGGTAATCTGCTCAGCCACGACAGTATCCGAGCCGAAACGACTAGTTGCGCTCATTCGCGAATACCCATGCAGAAAGGATCGCTCTCATCCAGGATCAGGTCTGACTCGGCATTCACAAACGCCACACCTTTTATACTGGGATGAACTCGTCCATTTCGAACGTTAATACTCCCCTCGAAAATGCTGCCGACAATGCTTTCTTGTTTCCAAATCTCGCCTTCACGCAACTTCCCGTCCGCATAGAGACATGCTAACTTCGCGCTGGTTCCGGTTCCGCATGGAGAGCGGTCGTACGCTCCTCCCGGGCATAACACGAAATTTTTACTATTTACTCCCGGCACCAGAGAAGGACCGAATAGTTCGATATGGTCAATTTCATGACCATCCGCACCGGTTATGCCTTTCTCCGCCAATGCGCGGCGGACTGTCCAGGTAAAATCCGTCAATCCCTCGATGTTATTTAGCGACAAATCCTGCTTGTGATCTTCGACCAGAAAAAACCAGTTTCCTCCCCACGCGATATCGCCATGCACTGTGCCCAGGCCCGGAACTTCGATTGGCACTTTGGCGGCAGCGCGATAGCTGGGGACATTGTTGACCGTAACTGATCCGTCCTCGTGCAGAATCGAAGTTACGGTGCCCACAGGAGTCTCTACGCGATGCTCACCACATACAATGCGGCCCATGTAGGAAAGCGTCGAAATTAATCCAATGGTTCCGTGGCCGCACATTCCAAGGTAACCGACATTATTAAAAAAAATTACCCCTGCCGCGCAATCGGGATCCTCTGGCTTGCACAAGAGCGCGCCCACCATAACATCGGATCCGCGGGGTTCGTTTACGACAGCGGAACGGAAGCTGTCATATTCGCGACGAAACCGCTCCAGACGTGCAGGTATCGGACCTTCTGCAAGCTCGGGGCCGCCACTGATCACCAGTCGAGTGGGTTCTCCGGCGGTGTGAGAATCAATCACTCGAACCCTCTTCGGATTACTAGCCTTCATGTGCCAAGAATTTTAGGTTAAAAAGGGCGGTGCCTTGCAAGGATGCTTCAAAAAACCGCTTCGCTGATTTTAAGGATACAATATCCAGTCGTCAACGCATTCTTGCAGTTAGCATTCCGAAGGGACGCGAGATTGAACGGAGCGCGTTGCCATCGCCGACGGAAAAATCGGGACGGTTGCCGTATTGGGAACAACAAACCTGCTGACGGGCGTTTTTGGCATCTGGTTCGGCCTGACCCCGGACGATGCGCCGCTGATCCTTAAAGACGCCGGCACTCAGGAAATTGTGAGCATGACCTGGCGCGCTCCGTAAAGACGCTCCCGCCGTGCAGGTGGCCGGGTGCCCCTCGATAAGAGAGAAGGCTTTGTCAAGGCATAGTTATCCTGGGCGGTGCGTGAGCACCGCTTTTTCGCCAGAGAGGTTGAGGACCAAGGCTCTGGAAATATCTCACGCTGAATCACTCACCGGCGGAACATCGTTCCACCAACCATCGATTCGACCTGAACATCG